>Ga0209573_1000627_pt1 | contig 69323 bp, 61 predicted proteins | sample TNRBio252014_DNA_FD_185870 | JGI IMG/M metagenome (GOLD analysis project Ga0209573, IMG submission 185870) | Wastewater treatment Type I Accumulibacter community from EBPR Bioreactor in Madison, WI, USA - TNR Reactor_6/25/2014_ DNA (SPAdes)... | ecosystem: Engineered > Bioreactor > EBPR >...
GCTTTATGAGGTTTTGTTTCGCTTTTTAAAAATACTATGCGATAGCCGTTTTTTTGCTCGGCTGTTTTTTCCATTGCCGAAAAAGGCAAAACCTCGGTGTATTCGTTCACTTTAATTTTATCAATAGCAAAAATCAGCGAGCCGTCTATTTCGCTTTTTTCGAAATAAGAACTTCCGGTTTTGTTATTGGTCATTAAGCCGCCAACGGCTTTGGATGTTTCATCCATCGAAAATTTTCCGACAGCTTCTTTAAAGGTGATGGAATCTACATCTAATTGATGTTTGATACTATCCATGGTTTGTTTGCAATCAAGATAGTCTTGTTGCACAAGTTTTGGCTTTACCAAAATGTGCCTAACTTTTAGTCGCTCGCCTCTTTTTTCATCTACAATAATGAGGTGAAAACCAAAAGGCGTTTCTACAATTTCGCTCAACTCACCCTCTTTTAATCTGTAAGCTACGGCTTCAAATTCTGGAACCAATTCACCACGTTCAATCATGCCAAGATTGCCGCCATCTACACTGCTGCCGGGGTCTTCAGAATACAAAATTGCTTGCAACGAAAAATCGGAACCGCCTTCAATATCGGTTCTTATTTTTTTCAGTTTATCCATTGCAATTTTCTTTTGCTCTTCGTTTACCACGGGGAAGCGTACTATCTGCAGCATTTCCAATTCCGAGTTGAAATATGGGATACTGTCTTTGGGGATATTATTGAAATATTCTTTTACCTCGGCCGGAGAAACTTTTAAATTGCCTAATGCTTTGCTGCGCATTTTTTCTGAAACCATTTGCGCCTCGATGTCTGTTCTAAAATCATCCTTCAGTTCCGAAGTGGATTTGCCATAGTACTCTTCCAGTTTTTCTCTTGAACCAAAAACAGAATTGAAGTAGCGGATGCGCCTGTCTAACTCGGCTTCTACTTCATCGGGGCTGGCAACTACGCTATCAATTTTTGCTTGTGCCAAAAAAAGCTTTTCCAGCATCAGGCGTTCAAAAATTTCGCATCTGAAGTTTTCGGGCAGTGGCACAGCCTCGCTTTGAGTTTTTGCTTGTACATACTGCATTTCTACATCCGAAAGCAAAATAGGATTGTCGCCTACCACGGCTACAACTTTATCGGCAATAGATTGCGCATTTGAAGTAAAAGCGAAAACAAAAGCGAGGACAAAAAAAATGGCGCGGTTTATCAGCTCTCTTTTTGGCATTAAATTTTTGTTTTCAAATTGTTGAATATATGATTGCATCATGGTGCTATTACAAGGGGCTTTTTTGATTTTGGTAACATGAAAATATTAAAACCAACGCGGAAGGGGATGTTTGTTTGCTTTACGTCCTTTTGCTGGTTGTAATTAAAGCCCAAAGATGTTTCAAGCGAAACACTTTTATTGATAAAATATGCGAAGCCCAACAATGCGCCTGCATAAAAACCATCGCGGTTAGATGTTTTGCCATCAACAATAAAGGTGGAGGTGGCGTAGCCTCCATGTATTTGAGCAAAACCTTTGTGTTGAGGCTTTTTCTTTTTTCCAAAATAATAGCGCACCGATGGACCTACTTCTGAAAGAAAAGAAGTGGTTTTTTCTCTGCGATAAACATTCATAGAGAATGTAAGCGAGCCGCCAACCGCCAAATTGTTGATTACAAAATACTGCAAGCCGGGCGCCACACTTAGGTTGAAATAGCTGTTGTTGTATTTTGTAGCTGCTACAAAAGTTGATGCTACGTCAATAGCCGCACCCGACATGATGTTGCCTTTTTCGGTTTGTGCAAAAGTGAATTGTGCAGGAAGTGCAAACAGCCATAAAAGCAATGCTGTTAGGTATCTCACATCTTTTATCTTTTGCTTGATGCTACTTAACATAAACCTCTGCATTTTTTGAATTCACGCCATCTTTGTAAACGCGCTCGTAAGTTTGATCAATCAATCTCATTTTGCGCTTTTCTATCAGTATTTTAGAAATATCGGTTCGTGCTAAGGCTAATGGTGTTGGTTCGCCTTTGCGCTTAGTGTCTGTTGTTCTGATAAATAGTGTTGTGCCATCATCTCGCTTAACTTCTTTAAATCTGTTGGTTTGCAATACGCTTTCGGTTTCCTTGTCGCTTAGCGCAAAAACCGATTGCAAGTTTGCGGTAGTGTACCAAAGCGGGTTGGCATAGGCATAAGTTCCTGCATTTGCTTTCGCATAACCTTCTATTCGCTGCTCGTCTTCTTCGCTTTTGTTGGTGCTTAATATTATTTTTCTGATGTCTTTAAAGTCGGGGGCTTCTTCTTTTAAGCGAATAAATTGCATTAAATGAACATCGTTTTGCAGCGGTATATTTTTGCTGAACTCTTCGTAGTACTTTTCTATTTCTGCTGAGCGGATACTTGTATCTAACTTATCAGCAATGAGCGCTTTTTCGTATTCGTAGAGTGTAAGTTGTTGTCTGTATTCTTCAATTTTTTTCATGATGCCGGGGTCATCGCTGGGTATGTTTTCGTTTGCTTTTTGCAGCAGCATTTGCTGTTTTACCCATTTATCGGCATAGGCTTTCAGCAATGTTATACTATCGGCACCATGCAATCCTTTTGTTAGACCTTCTACATCGCTGGGATATAGATATACATCGTTTGCGCGCGCCAGAGGAACTTCGTCTTCGCCAATAAAATTTTTCTTAATGTAATTGCAGGAAGAAAGAAACAAAACCAGAAAAGTACAAAACAGTAGATGTGAGATGTGAGACGAGAGAAAGAAACTTTGCTTTCTAATGTTATCACAAACTCTTCTTCCACTGAAGAAGAGTTTGTGATATTTTCTTACAAAGTTCAGATTCGTCATACAAATGCAAAATCTATCGGGTTACTTTTTTATCAATGCTTTTAAAACGCTTTCGTTTAAAACAATCGGATATTTTTTGCGCAACTCTGCAATCCAGGTTTTTTCTAAATACTCTTGGTAGTCGCTTACTACATAACCTTTGGCTTCTTTCAAGGTTTTAGGCTCTGGCTCTACCAAACTTTTCACAACAATAAAGCGGTAGCTGCTATCGTCTAAAAGTTTTACGGGAGTAGTACCTGCGTTCCACGCTATTTCATCTACTACGCTGTATTGTCCTTTTTCGTATTTGCCTTCAATAGTAGAAATTTTTGCAGCGGCACCTTCTTTGTTTAGTTTGGTTTTTATGGCGTTTGCATCTTTTTTCTTGTTGGCTAATTTGTATGCTGCGTCAGCAAGTTTTTTATCGGTAGTGTTGTAGATAACTACATCTACACGGTTGCCCCACATGTATTTACTTTTGTTTTGGTCGTGAAAAGCCTGCAAGCCCACAGTGTCTTTTACAGCTTTGCTCCATACCATTCTGTCGGTTAGTTCAAAAAGTAAAATACCATCGCGATATTCTTTCATCAGGGCTTTAAAGTCGGGTTTTTTGTTTTCCAATTGCCCTTCTTCAAAATCCAAAACGGTTTGCGAAACAAAGTTGTCGTAATATTCGTTCAGCAAATTTTCTTTGTTTTTATCGGTTCTGCGTTTTGCATTTTTTGTTACATACGATTCGAAATCGCTTTGAGTAAATACTTTGCCGCCAATTTCAAACAAAGTCTTTTTAGATTTCGACAACTCCTCAGAATGCCATTTGCCTTGCGCTAAAGTAGAATCTACTTTTTTGAAAAACTCTGCCTTTGCATCGGTAAATTCTTTGAAGTTGCTTTCTTTTTTAATTCTATCAATTAAAATTGTTTTAGCTACTTGGCTGCGGCTGTCGCGCTCTACTTTGCGTTTCAAATCGGCCTTTACATCATTGAATGCCGGAATTGGTTTTTTCTCTAAACGCTTGATGATATGCCAGCCGTAAGCGGTTTTTGTGGGTTTTGAAACATCCCCGTCTTTGGAAAGAGCAAAGGCTGCATTTTCAAATTCCGGAACCATGCGCCCTGTGCCGAACCATGCCAATTCGCCTTTTTTGTTGCGGGTTGTTCTGTCTTCCGAAAATGTTAGCACTGCATCGTCAAAAGAAACGCTGCCCGAAGTAATTGTGTTATAAACCGAGTCTATGCGCGCCTGCACTTTTTTGCGTTGCTCTTCGGTAGCATCTTGCGGAAACTTCAACAGCAAATGTGCTGTGCGAATTTCGCCTTGAGCCGGTCGTGTTTGAACCAATTTTATTATGTGGTAGCCAAACTGTGTGCGCACCGGAAAGCTAAGTTCCCCGGCTTTCATATTAAACGCAGCTGTTTCAAACGGGTACACTGTTTGAAAAACCGAAAACCAACCAATTTCGCCAGCATTGTCTTTTGCGCTTGGGTCATCGCTAAAGTCGCGAGCCAGTTTTCCGAAGTCTTCATTTTTAGTTAAGCGAGTGCGCAAGCTCAATGCTTTTTTATAAGCAGTTAGCGTGTCTTGCGGATTGGCATTTTCATCGCATTTAATCAAGATGTGGCTCACGTTTACTTCTTTTAAAGAGCGGTCGTAGGCCTCTTGCAACAATTTATCCGAAATTTCTTTATCCGTTAAAAATGATTTTGCCAATTGCTTGCGGTAGCCATCCAGTTCATTCATCAAACCGCTGATGGTATCTAACTTTTGGGCTTCGGCCTCTTTTACCTTCAAACGAAAGTTCTCGTATAGCGCAAGATAATCGCGCAAACTTTTTTCGCTGTAATCGGCTTGATTATTGATGTTGTTTTTAGTGTAAACATATTCGAAGTCTGCCACCGAAACCGGCTCGCCACTCACCGAAAAAAGAACAGCGTTTTTATCTGCCTGCGCAAACACACTTGAGAAAAACAGCACCGATGCTGCTATAAAAAATTGCTTCATACTAAATCTAATGTTTTGTTTTTTTGAGGGTTGCAAATGTGCATATACCACAGTTTGCAAGCGGGCGAAGTTAGTTTTTTTTAACAGCGGAAGAAGTTAAGTTGAATTGGGTGTGTTAACGGCAGAGCAGATTTCAGATTTTTTGTTCTTCACACACCATACAATTGCCGTGAACAAAGCATTTCCCATTCTGCTTAATTCGGTTATTTTTGCGCTCCGTTTTTGAAATCAATAATTAAAATAAACATCATGGCATTTGATATTGAAATGATTGAGAAGGTATATGCAAACTTCTCAGCAAGAATTGAAGCAGCACGTAAAGTATTGAACCGTCCGCTAACACTAACCGAAAAAATATTGTACGCGCATTTGCACGAATCGCAATCGCTCGAAAACTTCCAGCGCGGAGGTTCTTATGTAGATTTTGCGCCCGATAGAGTGGCTATGCAGGATGCAACAGCGCAAATGGCTTTATTGCAATTTATGCAGGCTGGTCGCCCAAAAGTGGCGGTACCTTCTACAGTTCACTGCGACCACTTAATTACAGCAAAAGTTGGTGCAAAAGACGACTTAGCTGTTGCAAATAAAGAAAGCAAAGAGGTTTATGATTTTCTTGCTTCTGTTTCCAACAAATACGGTATTGGTTTTTGGAAGCCAGGTGCAGGCATTATTCACCAAGTGGTGTTAGAAAATTACGCTTTCCCTGGTGGAATGATGATAGGCACAGATTCGCACACAGTAAATGCTGGCGGATTGGGAATGATAGCAATTGGCGTAGGTGGTGCCGATGCTTGCGATGTAATGGCAGGCTTGCCATGGGAACTTAAATTCCCTAAACTGATAGGTGTAAAACTTACCGGAAAATTAAATGGCTGGACAGCACCAAAAGATGTGATTTTGAAAGTAGCCGGAATACTTACTGTAAAAGGTGGAACTGGCGCAGTGGTGGAATATTTTGGCGAAGGAGCCGTAAGCATGAGCTGCACCGGAAAGGGAACTATCTGCAACATGGGAGCAGAAATTGGTGCAACTACTTCAACATTTGGGTACGATGAAAGTATGGAGCGTTATTTGCGCTCTACCGGTCGTGCAAACGTTGCCGATTTGGCAAATGGCATCAAACATCATTTAACTGCCGATGCGGAAGTGTATGCAAATCCAGAACAATATTTCGATCAAGTTATCGAAATCAATTTATCAGAACTGGAGCCGCATTTAAACGGGCCATTTACACCAGATTTGGCAACTCCGGTTTCTAAAATGAAGGAAGAAGCTGGTAAAAACAACTGGCCTTTGAAAGTAGAATGGGGCTTGATAGGTTCTTGCACCAATTCTTCTTACGAAGATTTGAGCCGTGCAGCTTCAATTGCAAAACAAGCTGTGGCAAAAGGCTTGGCTACCAAGGCAGAGTTTGGTATCAATCCGGGTTCTGAACAAGTTCGCTACACAGCCGAGCGCGATGGCTTGTTACAAACATTTACCGATTTGAATGCTACCATTTTTACTAATGCTTGTGGACCTTGTATTGGAATGTGGGATAGAATGGGTGCAGAAAAGGCTGAAAAGAACACCATTGTGCATTCATTCAACCGCAACTTTGCAAAACGTGCCGATGGAAACCCCAATACTTTTGCATTTGTAGCTTCGCCCGAAATGGTTGCTGCTATTGCCATTGCAGGCGATTTATCTTTCAACCCTATTACCGATACTTTAACTAATAGCAAAGGTGAAGCAGTAAAGTTAGACCCGCCAACGGGCGATGAGTTGCCTACCAAAGGTTTTGCGGTAGAAGATGCAGGTTATCAAGCTCCGGCAGCCGATGGCAGCACAGTAACAGTAGTGGTATCTCCAACATCTAATCGCTTGCAATTGTTGGCTCCGTTTGCAGCATGGGAAGGAACCGATTTAAACGGTTTAAAATTGCTGATAAAAGCAAAAGGCAAATGTACAACCGACCATATTTCTATGGCTGGACCATGGTTAAAATTCCGCGGGCACTTAGATAACATTTCAAATAATATGTTGATTGGTGCGGTGAACTTTTTCAACGAGAAAACCGACAGCATTAAAAATCAATTAACTGGCGAGTACCAATCTGTACCTAAGGTTCAGCGCGATTACAAAGCAAATAGCATTGGCTCGATAGTAGTTGGCGATGAGAACTATGGCGAAGGCTCGAGCCGCGAACATGCAGCAATGGAACCGCGCTTTTTGGGTGTGCGCGCAGTGTTGGTTAAATCTTTTGCTCGTATTCACGAAACCAACTTGAAAAAGCAAGGAATGTTGGCATTGACTTTTGTAAACAAAGAAGATTACAACAAAATTCAAGAAGACGACAGCATTGATATTTTGGGTGTAACCACATTTGCTCCAGGCAAAAACTTAACGCTACAATTAACGCACAAAGACGGTTCAACCGAAAGCTTTGAAGTGGCACACACTTATAATGCGCAGCAAATTGAATGGTTCAAAGCTGGTGCAGCATTGAATATTATTCGTGCAAGTGTAGGCGCATAATTTTATTTAAAAATGTATAGTGAAAGGATGAGGCGATTGCTTCATCCTTTTTTGTTTTCCGATTCTTTATAGTGTCAAATGTCAGATAAATCGAAGCGCGCGCAAATTTACATGCACCTCTCCATATTGTTGTGGGGCATTACGGGCGTATTGGGCAAAGGCATATCGCTTTCGGAGGGTTTGTTGGTATGGTGGCGAATGTTATTGGTTACTATCTCGCTTGGTTTGCAAATGTTGCTTTTGGGCAAGTCGTTTTACGTGCCGCGCAAGCTGTTTTGGACAATGGCAGGCATTGGGGTTTTGCTGATGATTCACTGGTTGTTTTTTTATGGAGCAATTAAGTATTCCAATGTTTCTATTACACTAAGTTGTTTTTCTACCACATCGCTTTTTACCGCATTGCTGGAGCCGCTTATAACAAAGAAAAAGTTTAGTGTTTCTGAAATTGCGTTCAGCCTGCTTGGCATTGTTGGTATAGGCTTTATTTTTTTTGATGGTATAGAATATGCACTTGGTATTTTTCTTGCATTGATGGCGGCTTTTGTGGGTTCGTTTTTTAATATTTTCAATAAAAATGTGGTGAATGAGCTATCGCCCGATGTGGTGAGTTTTTATGAAATGCTTACCGGTTTTGTGGCACTTACTTTTGCTATGCCTTTGTACCTTTATATTTTTAAAACCGAGCAGTTGTTTCCATCGGTAAGCGATTGGGGCTTATTGGTTGTACTTGCTTTGCTATGCACACACATTACACTTATTCTTTCGCTTGCTGCGCTAAAACATCTAAGTGCTTTTACTTTAAATCTTGCCATCAATTTAGAGCCGGTTTATGGCATAGCGCTAGCGTTTATTTTCTTTGGCGAAAACAAATTGTTGCAACCGGGCTTTTACATCGGCACAGCGATAATATTGTTTAGTGTGATTGCACACGCACTGTGGCAAAATCGTTTTACATCAAAATAACAGAATACATAGCACATAAATATTTTCTTTGTAGTTATGGGTTGGCTTACTTCACTATTCGGGTCGAAAGAAAAACTACCACCGCTTGAAAGCTATGGCGGCTTGGCGGTTGATTTTCACTCGCATTTAATTCCGGGAATTGACGATGGTGTAAAAACTTTAGAGGAGTCGGTTGAGGTGGTGAAAGCATTGATACAGTTGGGCTTTAAAAAAATAATTACCACTCCGCATGTAATGACGGATGGCTACAACAACACCAACGAAATTTTGCTTACAGGAAGAGATGAAGTGCGCAAGGCACTACAAAAGGCCGGCATAGAAATTCCTTTTGAAGTATCGGCCGAATACTATGTAGATGAAACTTTATTGCCTAAAGTAAAAAGCAAAAACCTTTTGACCTTAAAAGACAATTTTGTTTTGATAGAACTCTCGTATATGTCGGCCCCAATGAGTTTAACAACCTATATTTTTGAGCTAAAATCTGCGGGCTACAAAGTTATTTTGGCGCATCCCGAGCGATACCCGTTTTACTACCGCAAAAGTGTGGAAGCATACGAAGAAGTGCGCGAGTTAGGTGTGTACTTTCAAATGAATTTAGGTTCGTTGGCAGGCGTATATGGCAAAGGCGCACAGCAAGCAGCCGAAATGTTGATAGATGCCAACATGATAGATTTTGTGGCTACCGATATTCACAACATGAAGTTGATTCCAACCTTTAAAAATGCGCTCGAATTGCCTTACGTTCGCAAAATAATTGAATACGAATATTTACTGAACCGCCAACTGCTGTAAAATGCCATTTATTGAAACCGGATTGCCCGATTTAAAAGTTTTTGAACCTAAAGTTTTTGCCGATTCGCGCGGTTATTTTTTTGAATCTTTCAACCAAAACACATTTGCCGATGCCGGAATTGAAAGTGTGTTTGTTCAAGACAACGAATCTAAATCGAACAAAGGCGTAGTGCGCGGTTTGCATTATCAGCATGCGCCTTTTGCGCAGGCAAAATTGGTGCGTGTTGTGAGGGGAAAAGTGTTAGATGTAGTATTGGATATTCGTAAAGGTTCACCAACTTTTGGCAAGGTGTATTCTATTGAATTATCGGCCGAAAACAAGTTGCAGCTATACATTCCACGCGGTTTTGCACACGGCTTTTCGGTGTTGGAAGACGAAACTATTTTTCAATACAAGTGCGATAATTTTTACTCGAAAGAAAGCGAAGGCGGCATAAGATATAACGACCCTTCATTAAATATTGATTGGAAAATTGACGAAGCCGAAGCAGTAGTTTCCGATAAAGATAAAGTGCTGCCGCTTTTTAAAGATTGTGTAAACCATTTTGCATTTTGATGAACATATTAGTTACCGGAGCAAATGGGCAGTTAGGTTGCGAAATTCGCTCGCTTGCCAATTCGTTTTCTGCTTTCAATTACTTGTTTACCGACTCTGCCGAGTTGAATATTGCTGACGAAGCAGCCATTCAAAAAATGTTTGCCGAAAACAAAATTGACGTTTGCATAAACTGCGCAGCATACACTGCGGTAGATAAAGCCGAGAGCGAAAAAGAGACCGCTTATTTAGTTAATGCCACTGCGGTAGAATTTTTGGCAAAGGCTTGTGCGGTTAAAGGTGCAAAGTTGATTCATGTTTCAACCGATTTTATTTTTGATGGCACTATTGCGCGCCCAATTTTAGAAACCGATACACCAAACCCGTTAAGTGTTTATGGCGCAAGCAAATTGCAAGGCGAAAAATCTGCGCTGCAATTTGCGCCCGACTCTATTGTGTTTAGAACATCGTGGGTGTATTCATCTTTTGGCAACAATTTTGTGAAAACAATTGTACGCCTCTGCAAAGAAAAATCGCTGTTGAATGTTATTTACGATCAAGTAGGCTCGCCAACTTATGCGCGCGATTTGGCACAAGCAATTCTTAGTATTATGGCCGATAAAAACAGTTTAGAAAAAAAAGGTGTTTATAATTTCTCAAATGAAGGTGTGTGCAGTTGGTACGATTTTGCCATTGCCATTCGCAATCTTGCACAACTTGAAACGCCTATTTTTCCAATAGAAACACACCAGTATCCAACACCCGCAGCACGCCCTAAATACAGTGTATTAAACAAACAAAAATTCAAAACTACTTTCAATCAAAATATTCCTTACTGGCAAGATAGTTTGAAAAATTGCTTTGAAAAACTGAATTGAACTACTGCGCTTTTTTTCTTCTAAGAAAGAAATAACTGGAGTTATTGTTTGATGATGGCGCTGCAAACTGAACGGGTTCCCAGTTATTTTCACTTATCCATTTTAATGCCGGAGAGGTGTTGTCGTAATCGCGCGACCACTTGCCGTATTGCGCGGTAGAAGCCTCTGCAACAACTTCAATTTTTTCATCGGTGCTTAGTTCTATTTTGTATCGTTCGCCCGAAATCAAATAGTAACGCAATACAGCATACTCGTATTTTTCTTGTGCGTTTATGGTAAATGAAACAATGGCAAAAAATGCAGTTGCGAGAATTGATTTTATCATCTATGAAATAATTTTCGTTGCGCAAATGAAACAAAAGAACGGTTTTCGCGAATGGATATTGCTAATTGATTTGTTTAGAACAGCACTTTAATGTTCAAAATCAGCAATTGAATTTTAATCTTGCAATCATAAATCATATTCGTTCTCTTTACGCAGTCTTAAAACAAAACAATAATGGCAGAGGCAATTACACTTGGCAGAATGACCGACACAATGGAGGAAGGCTTCTTGGCGGATATTACAATCAAGGTAGGCGATAAAATTAAGGTGGGCGATAGCATTGCCGAGGTAGAAACAGATAAAGCAACACTTCCGTTAGAGTCGTATTATGCCGGAGTGATTTTGCATGTAGCTGCCAAAAAAGGCGATTCGCTAAAGATTGGCGACCTAATTGCCATTGTGGGAAAAGAGGGCGAATCGTTCGAAAACCTTTTAACGGCAAAAAAAGAAGAAAAGCCTGCCGTTGTAGAAGAAAAAGCAACAATTACAGCAGAAACTAAAGTTGAAAATGTCGCGCCTGCTGCAACACAACACCAAAGCGCAAGTGCCGATGGTAGAGTAAAAGCAAGCCCATTGGCAAAAAAACTGGCAGCCGAAAAAGGTATTGACATCAATAGCGTTAAAGGCAGTGGCGAAGAAGGCAGAATTGTGAAGCGCGATGTAGAAAATGTAAAGGCTGGTGGCGTTGCAAAGCCGGCATTTGTTGGCAAAGAATCTGCGCGCGAGGTGCGTGTGTCGCAAATGCGCAAAACTATTGCCAAGCGGTTGAGCGAAAGCCTTTACACAGCTCCGCACTTTTATCTTACTGTTGATGTGGCAATGGATAAAGCAGTTGCTTTGCGTACCGAGCTTAACAATATTGCCGAAATAAAAGTGAGCTTCAACGATTTTGTGATAAAAGCAGTAGCCTTATCGCTGCGCGAAAATCCAAATGTAAATACTGCATGGCTTGGCGATGCTATACGTTTTAACGACCATGTACACATTGGCATGGCAGTGGCGGTAGAAGATGGCTTGGTGGTTCCTGTAATTCGTTTTGCCGATGGAAAAACCTTGCAGGAAATTGGCAGCGAGGCGCGCGCTTTGGCACAAAAAGCAACTTCAAAAAAGCTATTGCCCGAAGATATGCAAGGTAGCACATTCACCATTTCTAATCTTGGTATGTTTGGTATCGAAGAGTTTACAGCTATCATCAATTCGCCCGATGCCTGCATACTTGCAGTAGGCGCAATACGCGATGAAGTAGGTGTGGTTAACGGTAATATTCAGGCGATGAAAAAAATGAAAGTAACGCTTGGTTGCGACCACCGTGTAGTAGATGGCGCAACGGGCGCAAAATTCTTGCAAAGCGTAAAAAAGTATCTTGAAGAGCCGTTGAGATTGGTGCTTTAAACAACTATACTTCAACACTTTTTTTTCTGCCATAGCTTTCGCCATGTTGCGAAAGGTCTAAACCCATTTCTTCTTCCGCTTCGCTTACGCGCAGGCGGGAAATTTTGTTGGTGAGCAAGAGCAATAAATACGAGCCTACAAATGCATAAGCCGATACAATTACCAAACCGATAAGGTGCATTACAAAAGTTTTTGTTTCGCCATAAACCAAGCCCACATCTTTTGCAAAAACACCCGTCAATATCATGCCGCAAATTCCGCCTACACCGTGGCAGGGAAACACATCTAAAGTATCATCCAAGTTTGATTTGTTTTTTGTAGAAACAGCCAGATTTGAAATTATGGCCGATATAAAACCAATAAACAAGGCCTACGGAATATTTACAAACCCTGCCGCTGGAGTAATAGCCACTAAACCAACCACAGCACCAATACAAGTGCCCATTGCCGAAACTTTTTTTCCGCGAATGGCATCAAAACCTACCCAAGCCATCATTGCCGAGGCAGAGGCAACAACCGTAGTTACAAATGCCAACACTGCTGTTTGATTTGCTCCTAAAGCAGAGCCGGCATTGAAACCAAACCAACCAAACCACAACATTCCTGTGCCCAACAAAATGTAGGGAATATTTGCCGGCTCGGTGTGCGCATTGCTGCCAAAAGATTTGCGCTGCCCAAGCACTAAAGCACCTGCCAGTGCAGCGTAGCCGGCACTCATGTGTACTACTGTGCCGCCAGCAAAATCAAGTACACCCAATTTGCGCAAAAAACCATCGGGGTGCCAGGTCCAATGCGCCAAAGGCGTATAAATAAACACCGAGAACAAACACATAAAAACTAAATAACCGCTAAACTTTACACGCTCGGCAAAGCTGCCTGTTATTAAAGCCGGAGTGATAATGGCGAACTTCATTTGAAAAGCAGCAAACAACAGTAGCGGAATGGTGGGCGAAAGCGCAGCGTTGGTATTTAACCCAACACCTTTAAATAGGGCAAAGTCGAATGGATTACCAATAATGCCATGAAAACTTGTGCCAAACGAAAGGCTAAAAACTACAGCAACATACAACACAGTAATTACACCAAGCGCAATAAAGCTTTGCAGCATGGTTGAAATGATATTTTTTTTGCTCACCATGCCGCCATAAAAAAAGGATAAGCCGGGTGTCATCAATAATACTAAACCCGAGGCAGAAAGCATCCAAGCCAAATCGGCCGTGTTTATTCCTTCTGCAACAATCGTTTCTTCTGGAAATTTTACAAACAAGCCTGCACAACAAATAATAGATAAAATGATAAATGGGATGTAGAATTTTGACTTCATTGATAGAAATTTTGAAAAAAATTTTCAGAACTGGAGGCAAAACTAATCTTTAAGAAGAAAAAAAATCACATATAATATTTTATAATATAGAAAAACCTTGACTTAGAGCCAATGAGTAAGAAATCGAAAAACCAAAACCAACAAAGTAACTATTTTCATCGCTCAATAAATTATAGATATGTCAATTGTTCGTCCATTTAAAGCGTTGCGCCCGGCAGCAGCGTTGGTTGCAAAAGTTGCTGCACTTCCTTACGATGTAATGAACTCTGCCGAGGCAAAACTGATGGCCGAAGGCAATCCACATTCGTTTTTGCATATCAGCCATGCCGAAATAGACTTGCCCGAAAACACTAATCTGTATGATGAAAGTGTTTATGCCAAGGCAGCAGAAAATTTAAACAAACTGATTGCTGAAAATGTATTACAAAAGGAACAAACAGATTGCTTCTACATTTATTCATTAACCATGAACGGGCGCACGCAAACAGGCTTGGTGGCTTGCTGCTCTATAGAAGATTACTTTAACGACATTGTAAAAAAACACGAATTTACTCGACCCGAAAAAGAAGAAGATCGCATCCGCCACATGAATGCTTTGCAGGCACAAACCGGACCCATTTTTTTAGCATATCGCGATAATGATGCTGTGAATACAATCATTACTCAGTTTAAAAACGAAGCTCCGATTTTTAGTTTTATAGCCACCGATGGTGTAAAGCACGAAGGTTGGAAAATCGAACAAGCTACCGCCATAAAAGCTATTCAGCAACTATTTGAAACCGATATTCATTACACGTATATTGCCGATGGTCATCACCGCGCTGCCTCTGCTGCCAAAACCGGTGCAAGGCTAAAAGAGGCCAATGCAAACCACACAGGCAACGAAGATTACAACTATTTTTTGTCAGTGTTGTTTCCTGCTTCTGAGCTTGCAATTATGGATTATAACCGAGTTGTAAAAGACTTAAACGGGTGGAGCGTAACAGAACTGCTGAAGGAAATAGAAAAGCAGTTTGTAGTAGAGCAAGGCAATTTTAATGTTGCAAATATTAAGCCTGCAAAGATGCACCAGTTTGCTATGTTTTTAGAAGGTGTGTGGTATCGCTTAACTGCAAAGCCGCAAATTGTTTCACCCGACCCGATTGGTGTTTTGGATGTAACTGTTTTGCAAAAATATTTGTTGCAACCGCTGCTTGGTATTGACGACCCACGCACCGATAAACGTATAGATTTTGTAGGCGGAATTAGAGGATTGGAAGAGCTGGAAAAGCGCGTAAATACTGGCGAAATGAAAATTGCTTTCGCACTATATCCGGTATCGTTAAATCAATTGATGGCCATTGCCGATGCCGGAAGTGTGATGCCCCCAAAAAGCACTTGGTTTGAGCCAAAATTGCGCGATGGGCTGTTTAGCCATCAATTTTGAGTTGATACAGAAAAAGGGTTATAGCCCTTCTAAATCCTTCTTTACATAAGTGTGATTACGGGTGTGGTAATAGGTATCTGATTTTCGTTTCAACTGCATACTGTTGTTGCCAAATAATCTTGAAAGCATAGCTAAAGGAAACAGAAAACCATAGAAAATTATGGCAAGAATTACTTTGTTCATTACCCAGCCCATTGCCTCGGCAAGTTTCATCCAAGCCCAATGAATTTTGGCTGTAAGCCACTCGAAAAACATACCGATAACGCCAAGCGCAACCGAGGCATAGAGCAACTGAATTGGATGTTTTTTTACAACCAAAAAAATTACTACCAAGGCGGTACACAAGGTAAGTATTGTTTCTTTTTCTTTTGCTCTGTTAGGCTGCATAGTGGTGTATTACAAATCGAATTTTATACCTTGTGCCAAAGGCAATTGTTTGCCGAAGTTAATGGTGTTGGTTTGCCTGCGCATGTAGTTTTTCCATGCATCGCTACCGCTTTCGCGCCCACCTCCGGTTTCTTTTTCGCCACCAAAAGCACCGCCAATTTCGGCACCGCTGGTGCCTATGTTTACATTGGCAATGCCGCAATCGCTGCCCGCTGCCGAAAGAAAATATTCTGCTTCGCGCAAGTTTAAAGTCATAACCGATGACGAAAGCCCTTGCACCACATGGTTGTTGATGGCTACGGCTTCTTCAATTGTGTTGTATGGCATGATGTAAAGTATAGGTGCAAATGTTTCGTGCTGCACAATTTTCATGTTTGGTTTTGCTTCAACAATACAAGGCTTTACATAGCAACCACTTTCAAAACCTTTACCTTTTAAAACGCCACCATCTACAAGCGTTTTCCCACCCTCTTTTGCTGCTTGCATTATCGCTTTTTCATATTGTTTTACAGCAGCTTTATCTATCAATGGTCCCACATGGTTTTTTTCGTCCAAGGGGTTGCCGATGCGCAATTGCGCGAATGCTTTTTTCAGTCGCTGTTTTAATTCGTTGTATTTAGATTGGTGAATAATCAACCTGCGGGTAGTGGTGCAACGCTGCCCGGCAGTGCCTACTGCGCCAAACACAATGGCGGGCACGGCAATATTCAAATCGGCAAATTCGCTTACAATAATTGCATTGTTGCCACCCAGCTCCAACAAGCTTTTGCCTAATCGCGCAGCTACGTGTTGCGCCACGGCTTTGCCCATGCGTGTAGAGCCTGTTGCACTTACCAGCGCCACCCGCGTGTCTTTTGCCATCAACTCACCAATGCCGGCATCGCCAATTACTAAGCCGCTTAAACCTTCGGGCAAGTTATTTTCTTTAAAAACCTGTGCGGCAATTTTTTGGCAAGCTATGCCGCACAATGGTGTTTTTTCGCTGGGCTTCCACACACACACATCTCCGCACACCCAAGCCAGCATTGCATTCCAGCTCCATACCGCCACCGGAAAATTAAATGCACTGATAATGCCTACAACTCCCATCGGATGCCACTGTTCGTACATTCTGTGCGCGGGTCTTTCGCTGTGCATTGTCAATCCATGCAGTTGGCGCGAAAGCCCAACGGCAAAGTCGCAGATGTCAATCATCTCTTGTACTTCGCCTAAACCTTCTTGTAAACTTTTACCCATTTCGTAGCTTACAAGCGAACCGAGTGCATGCTTTTTTTCGCGCAGTGCATTGCCTATTTGCCGCACTATTTCACCGCGTTTTGGTGCGGGCATTTCGCGCCATTCCAAAAAAGATTGCTGCGATGTTTTAATTACCGTGTCGTAATCTTTTGCTGTTGCCGCAAATACTGTTGCAATTTTTTTTCCATCTACTGGCGAAAATGAATCAATGGCATTGCTCTTTGTTTTAAGCCACGCGCTGCCGGTAGATGCGCCAAGGTTGTTGCCGGCAATGCCTAATTCGCTAAGAATATTTTGTATCATAATTAAATGCTTGGTTGCAGCAAAGGAATGATTTTCTGCAAAACACTTTGCTTGGCAAACACATTCGTTATTATTTTTATCTTGCGACTATGGCAAAACGCGCGGTAAAAATTTGTGTAATCTCTGATGTCCACTTGGGCTTTGTAGGTTGCCGCGCTAAAGAGTTGCTGCGCTATTTAAAAAGTATTGACCCCGAAATTTTGATTCTGAATGGCGATTTTATTGACATTTGGCAGTTTCGCACATATTATTTTCCAACCTCACACTCGCGCGTTTTACAACGCATTTTTAAGTATGTAAGCAGCGGCAAGCAGGTGTATTACTTAACGGGCAATCACGATGAGCTGCTGCGCAAATACAGTGGGTTGCAGCTTGGCAATTTTGTGTTGGACGATAAACTTGTGCTCGAGTTGGATGGTAAAAAACATTGGTTTTTTCATGGCGATATTTTTGATATTTCTATTCACGGAGCTAAGTGGCTGGCCAAGTTGGGCAGCCTTGGCTACGAATTGATGATACTACTGAACAAGCTGGTAAATTTTGTGCTGGAGTTGATGGGGCGCGAAAAATCTTCATTCAGCCAGAACATGAAAAAAGCAACAAAGCGCGGTGTAAAAAAGCTGAACAATTACGAAGTAACCGCAGCCGAGGTGGCTGTAGAAAATGGTTACGATTTTGTGATAAACGGGCATTCGCATCAGCCGGGTATCAAAGCAATTCGTACCGATAAGGGTAGTGTTACTTATGTAAACTCGGGCGATTGGGTTGAAAACATGACAGCACTGGAATACAACAACGGTGCATGGAAAGTGATTTATTACAAAGACCTAAAGTTTGATGACGACTGGCTGAAAATTGATTACAGCGATTTGCCGTGAAGCCAATAAAATCTGCCATTTTTGGCGCAACATATTTTACAGGCTTGCGTTTTTCTTTTGCCAAACAGAATGCTGAAAGGATTTTTTGCCACACTTAATTTTATTGCCGTTGTGCTGATGTTTTTTTCGGCCGCTGCTGTTTATATCAATCCTAATAGTGTTTGGCAGTTTTCGTTTGCAGGGTTTTTGTTTATGCCGCTGATGATTGCCAATGCAGCGTTTGTAGCGTTGTGGTTGCTGGCGCGAAAATGGTTGGCGCTGTTGCCTATGTTGGCCTTGTTGCTTTGCTATAAACCGGTGTTGCGTTCGTTTGGGTTTAACTTTAAAAAGCAACAAGAAAAAGGGGTAAAAGTTTTAGTATGGAACGTGCGCAACTTTGATTTATACAACTGGAGCAAAAACCTTGAAACCCGCGCAGAGGTGATGGACTTGATAAGGGATGAAAATGCCGATATACTTTGCCTGCAAGAGTTTTATACCGATAGCGGCACCTTGATGAACAACATAAAATATTTGGTGGATACACTTGGTTATACTTATTGGCATTTTGAACCAACCGTAGAGGTAAACCGATGGCACCACCGAAAAAAAATTGAACAAAAATGGGGCGAAGCTACTTTCTCAAAATTCCCCATAGTGAACCGTAGCAGAGTTGATTTTACAAACTCGCGAAGCAACGATTGTATTTATACCGATGTGCTGGTAAATGGCGATACACTGCGAGTTTACAATATGCATTTGCAATCTATTCATTTAGACGGGCACGATTATTCTGCTTTGCAGCAAATGGAACAACAACAAGAACCTAACTGGAAAAACATCCGCAAAATTGCCCGCAAAATGAAGAATGGGTCGCGTTCGCGAGCATCGCAGGCAGAGCAGGTGGCGCGCAGCATCCGTAAGTTTAAAGGCAAGCAAATTGTATGTGGCGATTTTAATGATGTGCCCGTCAGCTACACCTACAACAAACTTGCAAATGCTAACAACATGCAGGACGCTTTTGTTGCAAAAGGTTTTGGGTTTGGCAAAACGTTCATCAATCCATATTTATATTTGCGTATTGATAATGTGCTTGCCTCGCAAGAAATTCGCATCAATAGCTGGCGCACCAACCCAAAGGTGCTGAGCGATCATTACGCAGTAAGTGTAAGTTTTGATTTGTAAATCACTTGTTGGCTATACAAGATAGGTGGGCAAAAATCCGTAGGCAATGCAACAGAAAATTTACTGCTTTATGGAGTACATTTCTGCTTTTTCTGCTTTTAGCAATATCAAAAGTTCCTTGCCTATTGCTGCTTGCACAATTGGCGAATTGTTTTCGGGCAAAGCCAAAGTTTTTGTGCTTAGGGTTTGCATATCGAACGCATAAAGATTTTCGGCATCGTTGTAAATAATAGTTTCGGCTAAAGCCTGAAATTTTTCGAGTCCTTTTACCGGAATAGTTTTTTTATAGCTGCCAAAAACATCAAACACAAAAATACCCTGCGAACTATCGTTCATAAAAATAATGTTATCGTATTCGAGCATGAAATTGGGCAAAGGTGTTTTTGTAAGTTGGGTGTTCATGGGTTGGCCTTCGCGCAGCACTTTGCCGGTTTCGTCAATTTTTTTCAAACTGCGGCTTACATTATCAAAATACCAAATTCTGCCATCGGTAGAGCCGCATACAGCAGTAACGGTTGGGTAGCCTAATTGCAAAAAATCGTAGATAGAAAGAGGAGCAAGAAACTTGTCTAAAATCACAGCCTTCATCACATCGGGAAAGAACACCACAATTTTAAGCGGATTGGTAACATCAATGCTGCCAATGGCTCCGTAGCGATACTCTTCGTATGGGTAAAGCAATTTGCCATCGGGCGAAAATTTTTGCAGCTTGTTTCTGCCGGCCACGTAACCGTTGCCCAGCTTATCAATAGCCGAAAGGTAAGCATCGGTGGTGTGCGTGGCTATCAATTCAAAATTTCTTTGTTGTGCCGATAACTGAACAATGAAAAATGAAACAAGAAAAACAGAAAGAAGAATGCTTCGCATTTGGCTAAGGTAATTTAAACCACGGGTTTAAACTGTTCAAAGCCTTGTTTGCAGCTAAAACAAAACCTAATAGCACGGCATAAAGTAGAACCGAATGGCGAGTTTAAAGTAGTGTCAATGCTTCCACAATGCGGGCAGCGCACTTTATTCAGCATCGCTTCCGACACTTCGCCCTCGTGCAGCGCGGGTGGTGCAATGCCAAATTTGCGCAGCTTTTCGCGGGCGGTTTCGCTCATTAAATTGCTGTTCCATTGTGTTTCAAAATCCACATCAACCACTACATTTTCAAAACCAACACTTAGTACTGCGGTGTAAATATCTTTTTTCATTACATCAATTGCCGGGCAACCCACAAAGGTTGGTGTCATTACCACCCTAACCATGTTTTCTCTTTCTTCTACTTTGGTAACAATGCCCATATCCACTACCGAAAGCACCGGAATTTCAGGGTCTTTCACCTGCGCTAAGGCTTGCCAAATTTTTTGTTCGCTTGTCATGTTCTCTTGCATCGCATCTAACATTTCAAGTCTATCTGCTTAATTTACAACAGCGATTTTTGTTACACATTTTTCTTTGCCCAGTTCGTTGGCACTTAGCACGGTGTAAACGCCAGTAGCCACTCTTCGGCCCGTGTAGGTATTGCCATCCCAAATCATTTGCCCACCATTGGCTTTGCCTTGATGTACCAAAGTTCCGGTGGCATCGGTAATTTTCACATAAGCATCATCAACCAAATTTTTTATGGCAATGAGTCCGGTGTAAGATGCTTCTACCGGGTTTGGATAAGCCAATGCGCTGCTGCATTTTTCGCCTCCGGCAATGGCATCGCTTTTATAGCTTACCAAACCTTGTTCGGTGGCAAAAAACACTTCGCCCGTTTGGTCGTTCACTGCAATATCTGTTATGAAGTTGGAAGGCAAAGGGCTGTTTTCGGTAGTGAATTTTAGTATTTCTTTTTTGCCGTCAGCCGAAATTAGCCACACACCGCTGTTGGTGCCTACCCACTTTCTGTTTGCTGCATCTACCGCCAAAGCGCGCACAACCTCGGTTGAAAAAAGATAGCCGTTGAAACCATCGCGCTCTACAATTATTCTTTGTGCATCGCAACCGTTTTGGCTTAAAATACTGCGGGCACAAAAGAAAATTTCAATGCCTTCGTCTGTACCAACCCACACTGCGCCATCTTTATCTTCTACCATGCAGTTTACTCCACCGTTGTTTAGCCCGCCACTGCCTTTTCCGGTACCAACAATTCTATAAACATCATCGCTGAAATCGTCAATGCTTTTCCCTTCATAAAACACCGAAATAACACCCGGGCGCAGGCTCATCCATTTGTATCCATTGTCGGTGATAATCATTTTTTTGCCAAGTACATTGTACATATAGCCCGGAAACTTTACCCATGTTCCATCAGCCTTGCGCACAGTTAATGGGCTGGCGGCATAACCATTTTGGATCCACAAATTGTTTTGTTTATCTAAAGCTATTGCCGTTGCTTTGGTGCGTGGTGGGTCGCCAAGCGCAAAGGTTAGTGGCGAGTTGTATTGATCGTATTGTTTGATGCTGCTTGTTTGCAAATCTATTTCTGCCAAGCCCGAATAGTTGGAGCCTAACCATGCTTTTTTTCCACCATCGGTTGCAAGCACCGCTACTACGTCCGGAAAGTCGTTCAGGCTTGGAGTAGAATATTGGTTGAAACTTGTCCATTTATCGTTTTGATAAACGAAAACTCCACTGTAGTTATAAGTTGGCCCCCACGATAAATCGGCACCGCCTCCCGATACCCACACAATATTGTTTTGTATAGAAAGCGAATACGCATTGGGGCTTATTGGCCCATCTGGCACAATGCGCTCGCCATTTTTGTAAATGCCATACCAAGCATCGCTATACCAAACCGTACCATCGTTGTCTGTAAAATAGTTTACCGGAACATTCCCCGAATTCTGTAATACCTGGGTAGTAGTGGGTGTTATTTTTACCACTCGGCCCTGCGATAAATCGGGCTTGTTTTGAAGTATAATCAATTCATTGTTGTAGTTCTCTAATCGCAAACTTCTCCAGCCGCTTTCATAAAACTTTTTCGACCAAATGCTTCCATCAAATTCGTAAAGAGTGTCGTTTAGCAAGGTGTAAAAAGTGCCGTTGGCATACTCAACCGCAATTGGGTTTCCTGTCGGAAGTCCATCTACGGCAAGGTGTGTTTGCCAGGTGTTGAAATTTAAAAGATTAGGAGCACTTAGCGAAGCACTTTTGATGCCTTCTGCAGTAGCAGCAAAAATTTTGTTGTTACCTGTGGCTACATCGTTAATTTTCACGTTGCTACCGTTGGCTCCAATTACGTATGTTTCTGCAACTTCCTTTTTTTGTTGGTTGATGGCAACTACGCCAACATCTGTGGCTAAGTAAATTCTTGCCCCCGAGTTGCAGATGTTGTTGATTGTCTTTGTACCTGCTATAACCTTATTTTTTAAGTCTGGAATGTTGTATAAATCTGTGCCGTCAACCAGCAAATCAATATTGCTGTTGTTGTAGGTAATTGCCAGTGTTTTTGTGCTTTTGTTATAATCAATCTGCTTTACACCTACATCGCTCAATACATTTGCTTTGTCGAAAAAATCTATGGTGCCATCGGCTTTGTTGTAGGCAAAAAACGATTGCGCACTTGCAGCGTAAACTTTGTCTCCGGCATCTTCCATTCCGCTATTGTTGCTGAACGAAAAATGCAATTTCCACGTGCCGATGGGTTGCGAATACGACTGAAAAAAAGCAACAGAAAAAAGAAAAAAGAGTAGTTCTTTCATATCACGAAATTAGAAAACCGATGCAAAAACGATTGCCAAACTAAAATGTTGTGCAACACAAGCGTAAAACCTTCGCCAAGTTTTGCAACTCCGCTAATGTTTGTAATTTCCGTTTTCAAAATTTGAAATTGAATCTCGCTTCATACATAGACCATACCATTCTTAAAGCCGACACATCGGAAGAAGAAGTAATAAAATTGTGCAATGAGGCAAAACAGTATGGGTTTGCGGCCATTTGTATCCCACCATATTTTGTTAGAAAATGCAAGCAATGGTTAAAAGACACCGATATAAAAATTGCCACAGTAGTGGGCTTTCCATTGGGCTACGCACACACACCGGCAAAAGTGGAAGAAGCACGCAGGGCAATAGATGAAGGTGCTAATGAAATTGACATGGTGCTGAATGTAATTGCATTAAAAGCCGGTGATTTAAACTACTTAAAAAATGAACTTACCAGCGCGGCTACAATTGTGCAGCTACGCGGTGGCAAGCTAAAAGTGATATTGGAAACAGGCTTGCTAACCAAACAAGAAATATTAACCGCCTGTAAATTATGTGCCGAATTAAACGTTGACTTTGTAAAAACATCTACCGGCTTTACCGAACAGGGCGCAACGGTAGAAGTGGTTGAATTGTTGAGAGCAAATCTTCCCAAATCAATCAAGATAAAAGCAAGCGGAGGCATTCGCGACAAAGCATTTGCCGAAGCACTTATCAAGGCCGGTGCCGATAGAATAGGAACATCAAAGGGAGTTGAATTAGTTAGCTGAGAGTTATGAATAAAATAAAACTACAAGGGACGAAGGACGAAGGACGAAGGACGAAAGGTAATCCCCAAAAGCGCCCACTGCCCACTGCTTATTGCTTACTGCTTACAGTTTACTCTTTACTGTTTACTTTCTCAATAAATGCCCAAGAAGGCAACACTATACACCAAGATGAATCGCTGAAAAATCTGCTTGAAAAGTACCGCGACTATCAACAAAAAGTAGATGTTACCGATGGGTATAGAATACAAATTACATACACCACCGACCGAGACGAAGCCTACAAAGCAAAAGCGCGCTTGTATAAAGAATTTGAAACTGCAAGTTCCTACATAGAATACGAACAACCCAACTACAAACTTCGTGTTGGCGACTTTAAAACAAGGTTAGAAGCAACCGCTTTTTTGCAGCAAGTTATTTTGCTTTACCCCGGTGCTTTTATTGCAAAAGACAAGGTTAAAATTAAGTAGCAGGGTTTTCGGATATTCTGTTTTTACTTTGTTGTTTAAATATTGCAACATGCAAATCTCAGCTACCATCATCACCATTGGCGATGAACTTCTGATTGGGCAAACCATTGATACCAACAGCGCGTGGATTGGTCAGGAGTTGAACAAAATCGGCATCAGAATTTTTCAAAGACTCGCGATTGGCGATGATGAACAGCAAATAACCGATGCTTTGAATCTTTCATCAGCACAAACTCAACTTGTAATTATTACCGGAGGCTTAGGACCCACAAAAGATGACATCACCAAGAAAACTTTAGCCGAATATTTTGGCGTTGGCTTTACCTTCTATGAAGAAGTGTGGGAGAAAATGAAAACCATTTTTGAAAAGCGCGGTAAAGAAGTTTTAGAGATGAACCGCAGCCAGGCAATGTTGCCTGCAAACGCCACCATGTTGCCCAATATGCGCGGCACGGCACAGGGTATGTGGTTTGATGAAAAAGATGTTGTGTTTGTTTCTATGCCCGGTGTGCCACACGAAATGAAACACCTGATGGAAAAGCAGGTGTTGCCGAAATTGTTGCAACACTTTGAGCTTCCGAAAATCATTCACAAAACATTGATGACTTCGGGTGCGGGCGAATCGAGTGTCGCAAATTTACTCAGCGATTTTGAAGCCAATCTTCCTTCATATATGAAACTGGCTTACCTGCCTGAATTGGGCATTGTGAAACTTCGCTTGAGCGCTTATGGCGAGGCTACGGAGCAAGAGGTAGATGAAAAATTCGCTCTCTTGAAATCGCTTTTGCCTGAATATGTTTTCGGTGATACAGAAATCGCTTTGCAGGAACAAATCGGCAAAATGTTATTGGCAGAAAACAGCACACTCGCCTCAGCCGAAAGTTGCACAGGTGGTTATCTGTCGCATCTCATCACTTCTTTTGCAGGTAGTTCGGCATATTTTCTTGGAAGCGTAGTTAGCTACCACAACGATGTAAAAACAGGCTTGTTAAATGTTGCTCCCGAAACCATTTTGCAGCATGGTGCAGTAAGCGAAGCCACCGCGGCCGAAATGGTGAAAGGAATTTTGCAACAAACAGGCGCAACTTATGGCGTGGCAGTTTCGGGTGTGGCGGGCCCCGGTGGCGGCACACCCGAAAAACCCGTTGGCACAGTTTGTTTTGCTGTGGGCAACAGCGAACGCATCATCACACGCAAGTATCATTTCTTTCCATCGCGATTGGAAAACATCAAAGTAAGCGCAAACACTGCCATGAATTTATTGCGCAGGTTTATGTTGAAGGAGATTTGAGTTTGTGCAGATTACAATCTCTTAACCCTTATTCCACATAATTATCTCATTTTTGGGGCATGGTAAAATATCTCTCTGTTTTAGCGGTTGCGCTGTTCTTCTTTACTCAAACTTTTTCGCAAACTGTTACCGCTCGCCCTAAGTTGGTAGTAGGCATGGTTGTGGATCAAATGCGTTGGGATTACCTCTATCGGTACAGCGAAAAATATACAGGAAACGGCTTTAAGCGTATTTTGAATGAAGGCTATGCCAACGAACAAACTTACATCAGCCATTTTCCTTCGTACACCGCCCCCGGGCACACCGGTATTTACACAGGCAGCGTGCCGGCAATTCATGGCATCACGGGCAACGATTGGTTCGACCGCGATGAAAACCGCATTGTGTATTGCACCAACGACACTTCGGTAAAATCTGTAGGTGGCGATAAAAAAGTAGGGCAGCAATCGCCTCACCGATTATTAACAACTACTGTGTGCGATGAACTGCGGCTGGCAACAAACTTTCGTTCAAAAACAATTGGTATAGCTTTAAAAGATCGTGGCGGAATTTTACCTGCAGGCCACACAGCCAATGCGGCTTATTGGTACGATGGCACCAACGGAAACTGGATAACAAGCTCTTTTTACATGAAAGATTTGCCCGAGTGGGTAAAAAAATTCAACAACAAAAAACTGGTGGATGCTTATGTAAAAAAGAATTGGAATACCTTGTTGGAAATGTCGAAATACTGGGAAAGTACCGAAGATAATATGTGGTACGAAGCAACCCTTTCTAACGAAGACTTGCCCGTGTTTGAACACAAACTTACAGACCTTAAAACTGCCGGAACGGAAATCATTAAATCAACTCCGTTTGGCAACACACTTACTTTTGAATTTGCTAAAGCTGCTGTAATTGGCGACACCTTGGGCAATCGCGGCATTACAGATTTTCTTGCAGTAAGTTTTTCTTCAACCGATTACATTGGGCACACCTTTGGTCCCAACTCTATAGAAATGGAAGACGCTTACATTCGTTTGGATAAAGAGCTTTCAGATTTTCTTAGCTTTTTGGATGAAAAAGTGGGCAAAGGCAATTATCTGTTTTTTATGAGTGCCGACCACGGTGCGGCTCATGCTGTTGGTTTCAATAAAGATAATCATGTGCCGGCAGGCAATAAGTTCGATAAACAAATTTACAATCAGTTAGATACTTTTTTGCAGCAAACCTACGGTGCAAAAAATATGATTCATGCAGTTATCAATCAGCAGGTAGTATTAAATTACGAAACGCTTGCTACTGCAAAAGTTGAAGTTGAAGAAGTAGCCGCAGCACTCACTAAGTATTTAGAGAAAGAACAAGGTATTGCCCGGGTTATTGATATAAGAGAAGTAAACGAAACTACCATGCCCGAGTGGTATAAAACATGCCTGAACAATCAGTATAATCCAAGGCGCACAGGCGATGTGCAATTGCTTTTTGATCCGGCATGGATGAGCGATTTTCCAAAAGGTACCACACACGGCAGTATTTTTTCTTACGACACGCACATTCCATTATTGTGGTTTGGCTGGGGTGTAAAACACGGAAAAGATTATAGCCGCACCTACATGACAGATATTGCACCTACGGTAGCTGCACTTTTAAAAATTCAAGAGCCAAATGGTTGTGTTGGTAAAGTGGTAACTGGATTGCTGAAGTAGTAATTTAAAGCCTAAAAACTTACACATCTTTATTGCCTACATTTATCTATATCAAAACAGTAATTACATAAAATGGGTATCGCAAAATTTTTTGAAAAACAAATTGTAAAACATCTTCCATCGGTTGCCCGCGCAGTACAACGCAGCATGGCCGATGAGAAAAAAATAGAGTTGGTTAAAAATGAAATGCGCAACAATCTCGAAATGGTGGATTCGATGTTTCCATACCGAGATAAATATGCCGTAAATAATACGATGCCCGAGAAGTCATCCTCGCGCGAAGATGTTTTGAAGCAGATAAAAGAAATGCACGCAGCAGAAAGCAGCAGTTGGAAAGGCGGTAAAATATCTGGTTCGTTTTACCATGGCGACCAAGACCACTACGACTTTTTGAATGAAGCATTTTCTTATTACTCGCAGGTTAATTCTATTCAGCGCGATGTGTGCCCATCGCTTACAAAATACGAAGGCGAAATTATTGCCATGACCCTCGGCTTGTTTAATGCCGATGCAGTAAACAAACGCAACCCGAAAGAAAAAGCCTGTGGCTCATTAACTACTGGAGGCACCGATAGTATTTTTCAATCGGTTTATGTGCATCGCGAGTGGGGAGTGGAAAAAGGCATTGCGCAACCCGAAATTGTGTTGCCAGCCAGTGCCCACCCTGCATTTTTTAAAGCCGCACATTACTTAAACATAAAAGTGCTAACTGCTAAACTGGATGCAAATTTTCAAGCAGATGTAACAGATATTGAAAGTAAAATATCGCCCAATACGGTGATGATAATGGGTTCGGCCGGAAATTACGGGCATGGTATAATTGACCCCATAGAAAAACTTTCGGATCTTGCCGTAAAACACAAAGTGGGGCTGCATGTAGATTGTTGCTTGGGAGGCTTTATTTTGGCTTGGGCAGAACCTTTGGGAATTGCTTGCCCGGTATTCGATTTTCGTTTGCCGGGTGTTACGGCAATTTCGGCCGATACACACAAATATGGCTATTCATTAAAAGGCACTTCCACTGTATTATTCAGCAATGAAAAGCTAAGGCAATATCAATACAGCGGCTATGTGGATTGGCCGGGTGGTGTGTATATTTCTACAGGGTTCAATGGCAGTAAATCGGGTGGACTTTTTGCTGCTACCTGGGCTGCCATGGTGCATTATGGCAAAGAAGGTTACATGAAACGCGCCAAACAGATTTTTGAAGTGAATAAAAGAATGAAAGATGTAGTTCGCAGCATTCCTGAGTTGAAGTTGATAGGCGACTCGCTGTTTATTACTGCGGTTAGCTCCGATCTTTTCAATATCTACCATGTAAACGATTATTTAAAAACCAAGGACTGGCGCATGAACGGGCAGCAACATCCAAATGCTTTTCATTTTTGCATCACCGGGCCGCAGGTAACCAATGCAGGTATTGTGGAAGAATTTGAGAAGGATTTGAAAGCCGCTGTTGAATATGCAAAAGCACAAAAAGGCGACCCTAAATCGGCAGCTATGTATGGCGGGGCGGGTAAAGAAATAGACCCTTCGATGTACTTACCTATGCTGATTGCTTATACCGATGTAACGCAAAGCACTTATCCGTTTTAAGATTTTGTTGCTTTATAATCTTCTTAAAAAAAATCTTAAACGGATATACTTTCTTATATGATTGTGTAATACGAATTTCATAAAGGATTGGAGATTGCAAATTTTATTTTCAGATGCTGCGTCCAACTGCCGTTAAAAGTATTTCAATCTAACTGCGCCCCCAGCACCACATTTTTTTTAAAGCGCTTTACCTTGCCTTGCAGGTTGAAAATTTCTGCCATTGCAGTATAAATTCCGGTGCGGGCTTTTTGGTTGTCGTTGTCGGTGCCATCCCATTGAAATTCACCTTCTGCGCCAAGCAATTCAGCCTTAACCAAATATTTTATCTCACGACCAACGGCATCAAAAATTCTTATAGAAGCACGATAGCCCGCTTCGGTAAATTTATAACGGATAAGTGTAAAATCTTTTATGCCATCATTATCGGGCGAGAAAACTTCGGGCTCAACAACAATGGCATCATCGGCAATTCCGGTACTGTAAAATTGCGAGTTCAGGTAAGTTGGTGTGCCAAAACCAATGTCGCTGGCGGCAGAGTGCCAGTTGCTTTGTGCATTTGTCGGCTTGTTGAAATCAATGCGTTCGAGCGCAACGCCATTGCGGTCGTCAATCAAAGGATACTGCCATTTATCGGAATAGTAAAAGCTGTCAATGATACTGCCATTAAAAAGTTTTAGCACTGCAATGCCTTCATTGTCGGGAAAGTTTGGAAAGCCTTTGCTTACCACCAACAATTCGGGGTGCTTTACATGATATTGATTTGCTACCACCGAAGGGTTTGAGGTAAACACTAAGTAATCATGCGGAAACATAAGCAGCGATTCTGCGAGGGTGTCGCTTGCTTCTAATACATTCGAGGCATCTGCCACATCGCGCTCTTCAATTACAATTTTTGAAAGGTCAAAAATCTTATTCGAGCGATTGTAAATTTCCAAATAGTCAACACCCGAGGTAGTTGGGTTAAAAAGAATTTCGTTGATAACAATATCCTCGCGATTGATGGTGTCGGGCACTGCAAAGCGAGCCGTGTCGTTGATTCCAATAGAGTTGCCTATGCAATCTTTTATTCCATTTACTTTTATGGTGTAAATAATTCCGGCTTGAAAAGGTTGTGCGAACTGCAATAAAATTCGTTTAAAATCATATTGCACAGCCTGAATGTTTGCTGGATTCCCAACGCCATTATTTACTGAATAAAAACTCACATTGGTGCTGAACGCGCTATCTAAACTTTCGGTAAAGGTGATGCCGAGTGTTGTTGAATTTACCAAAGCAGCTCGCGCGATATTGGGCAACAACGCATCGGGGTTATTTTTTGCTACCGAGTTTTGTGTGCCGGGTGTACCGCCCAGGCTGTTTTCGCTTTCGGCCCAATTTTCATTACCGCTGCATGGGTTGTTGGCATCTATCATTTCCAGCGCCCAGCCCCCGCTTTTCTTTACATTACTTTTGTACCAAGTATCCGAATACTCTATGTAATGAATCAAATTGCCGGCTGCATCTTTTAGATAAATTTTATCGCCAGCATTGGTAAGCGATGGAAAACTTGTAACAGCCATGGGATACGTAAAATTTGCAAACTCGGCTGCAGCACTAGTGCCGCACACCACAAGATAAGTGTTGGGCAGCATCACCACGTCCGAAAGTTTAGCATCGGTTTGTGTAGAAACTTTGCCCAGCTTCCAGTCTTTTAGCGAAATAGCTTTGTTGCTGCGGTTATACAATTCAATGTATTCGTAGTTGGGCAACTGCACCACGGGGTCGGGGTCGGCCATTACTTCGTTTATCACAATATCAAACCGTTCGGCACTGCGCGAAAAAACAAGCTGTAAAATTTGATTTTGCCCCACAACACCAGCGCAATTACTGATGTTCTGAATGTTTAAATTGTAAAGAATAGTGCTATCTAATTCTTGAATAAATGTAAGCAACACGATGTTGCACGCTATGGTATCAAACACAGCCGTGGCAGGGTTGCCAATGCCATTATCAATAGAATAATTGCTTGGGTTTGAAGCTGTAGCTGCATTGGCGGCCTGCGAAAAAGTAAGCTGAATTTGATGCTGGTTTACAATAGTTGCGCTACTTGCTATAAATGGAATTTGAAGTGCTGCATTGTAGTTAGAATTTTTTTTGCCCGGTGTGCCACCGCTTACATCATTGCTGCCAAGCCAATTGTTGGCATCGGGCAGGCACAAGTTGTGTGGGTTAATTAACTCTAATGTGTAGCCACCATTTTTCTTTACTGCATCGGCATACCATTCATCGCTGTACACAACACTGTGAATCGTGTTTCCTGCAGCATCTTTCAGCGTCAAAGAATCCTTATCGTTATTTAATGAAGGCAACGAGCCAACGCCAATGGTGATGGCTCCCAAAGCCTGAAACAACTGTGCGGAATCATTGCGCACAATTATCGCAAAGCTATCGGCCGGAATGCTGATAGCTGGCAAAGTGATAGTGGACGAAGCATCGGAAAACTTCCAGCCATTTACATTGATGGCAAAGGCACTACGATTGTATAGCTCTATAAATTCTACAGCAGGTAGGCCAACTTTTGGATCAGGGTCTGCCATCAACTCATTGATGATTAAATCGTGCTTTGATGGAACAAAGTAATTGAACAGAATGTTTTGAGCATTCATGGCATTACCTGCTAAATCTTTTACGTTGCTTATTGCTATGGAATAACTGCTTGCATTTACAAAAGGGTTTGCAAAAGCCAAATGCACTAAACTTTTATTGTTGGCATCTACGGTTGCTGTTGAGGGGCTTCCAATGCCATTGTTTACAGAAAAGTTGGCAACATTTTGCGCTGTTGCGGTTTCAATGTTTTCCGAAAACAACACATCTAACTGCGTGGTCGAAGCAATGCTTACATTTTGTACAAATGGTTTTGTGGTATCGCCAACAATTTCACGAATCAACACATCATCGAAGTGATACATGTTGAAGCGCGAGGCGGTGGTGTAGCGTCCAAAAAATCCAAAATATGCCGTAGTGGTGTAGGTGTTTTCTGTAAAACTTCCATACAAAGCATAGTTGTTTCCACCATTTTTATCTGCATACACCTCCCAGTTACCACCCGCTTTTCTGGCAATTCGAAAGGTGATGTTTGCTGAGGTGCTTGAGCTGCCAATTACCTCGGCATTGCCGGCAAACACAAGCGCGGAGCTTGTTCCCGTTTGCCTAAAAATTTTAATGGTATCGCTCGTTCCCGTTTCGCCCAATTGAAGGTAATAGCCATTGAGCGAACCGCGCAAGTTTGCATTGTTGCTCGACAAGTACACTCTTGTGTAGTTTGTAGAGCTTGGATTGAAATCCAATTTTACCCGAAACAAAAACTCTGTTGAATCCATTAAAGCATTGGCGGTACTCAAAGCCAACGTATCGCCAGCCGATGAATTGCCATTGCTTTGCAATTCAAAACTACCGTTTACCAAAAACTTTGCAGCATCACCGCTCCATGCCGGATTGCTGGTAAAATCGCCATCGCTGAAATCGTCTGTTACTTGAGCCGTAGCCGAAACAAAGAGAAAAACAAAAAGTATTGATGCGCAATGCTTCCAAGTCATCGTGCCGAAAATAATATTCTTTATGTGTTTGCGTGCATTATGGTTTTTTGAAAGTTTTTGCGGCTTACCGCCCTCCGCACACAGCATTGCAACAAGCCGCTGTGGAAACCTTTTTTGAGCTTACTGCTTTTCTAAGAACACAATACTATTTTTTTGTAAGAAGCGTTTTTGAAAGACTTTAACTATTTCAATCGCTTTCAAACTATGATAATTGATATTCTGTTTGTAGTATTTGTGTGTGTGGGTTTTTGGTGGGGCTATACCAAGGGCATTATCTATTCTTTGTTTTCGCTTGTTGCATATTTTTTAGGCATAGTGGCTGCACTTAAATTTTCGTATTTGGCAGCAAGTTTTGTAAAAGAGCAGTTGCATCCAAACCCTACTGTTACTGCAATAATTTCATTCATTTTGGTATTTGTAATTGTTGTGTTGCTGGTGCGCTTTATTGCATGGGCTTTAGAAAATGTACTGCAATCGTTTTCGCTCAATTTGCCCAATCAGGTTATTGGCGGTGCCATTCATGCCATTGTGGGCATTTATGTGTTGTGTGTTTTGCTTTGGTTTGTAAATAAGTGGGGCGCATTGCCCGAGGCCCAACGCAGCAATTCGCATGTTTATCCTTACATTGCCGATATGGCTCCCGATGTAATTGATTTTTCGGGCAAAGTAGTACCAATGTTCAAGGATGCCTTTCATGATTTTGAAAAACTATTAGATAAAAATACTTGATACTGTTAATTGATAATTACGATTCGTTCACATACAATCTGCGCGATTACATTGTACAGATTGGGCACGAATGTTTGGTAATTCGCAATAACGAAAAAACCATTGAAGAAATAGACGGCATTGCATTCGATGCGGCTGTTATTTCACCGGGGCCCAAAACCCCAGCGCAAGCTGGTATCACACTGCTTTTTATTAAAAAATATTTTCGCACCAAGCCCATTCTTGGCATTTGTTTGGGGCATCAGGCAATAGGAGCGTTTTTTGGATGGGAATTGATAAAGGCACAGCAACCCGTGCATGGAAAAACATCGGTTATTGAAACACAACCCAATCATTTTTTGTTCAAAGGCTTGCCTGCACAATTTGAGGTGATGCGCTATCATTCGCTGGTTTTAAAGCAAAATAACATTTCGGAAATTGAGGCGGTGGCACATACCCTAAACACGCGCGAAATAATGGCGTTGCAACACAAAACCCTTCCGCTAACGGGCTTGCAGTTTCATCCCGAGTCGGTTTTAACTCCTTTAGGAATAGCCATTTTGCGCAATTGGTTTGAAACTGTTTTGCAGCACAACGTAGCATTGTAAACAAAAAAGATATTTTTACCGCCATAGGAAAGCACAATGAAATTTGATATAAAACAAGAAGGCAAGTTTCGCTACTGCGAAGAAGGTGAAGGTGAGGTAATTTTATTGCTTCACGGTTTGTTTGGTGCGCTCAGCAATTTTGCAGATGTAATAAATTATTTCTCTAATCGCTACAAAGTGGTAATTCCCTTGCTGCCGCTATACGAATTAGAGTTAGATAAATCTACTGTGCAAGGAATGGTAGATTACGTAAAAGAGTTTGTGGACTTGAAAGGCTACAAAAACATGAACCTGATTGGCAATTCATTGGGTGGGCACATAGCTTTGGTTTTTACCATGCAACACACATCGTTGGTGCGCACCATTACACTTACGGGCAGTTCGGGCTTGTTTGAAAACTCTTTGGGCGATAGCTACCCGCGCAAGGGCGATTATGAGTATGTAAAAAAGAAAACACAAGAAACTTTTTACGATCCAAATGTTGCCAGCAAAGAGTTGGTAGATGAGGTTTTTGACATTGTAAACGATCGCAACAAAGCATTGCGCGTGGTGCTGATAGCAAAAAGCGCAGTAAGACACAATCTGCGCGATGAAATTCCCAACATCAACATTCCTGTAAATTTAATTTGGGGAAATAACGACAATGTAACCCCACCATTTGTAGCCGAAGAGTTTCACAAGCTATTGCCAAACTCCGAAATTCATTTGATAGAGCATTGTGGCCATGCGGCTATGATGGAATTGCCACAAGCGTTTAATAAGATAACCGATGATTTTCTGACAAAAAAATTACAATCCTGATACAACCTTAAGATGTTTTGCCTGTCTTAACGTTGTATTAAGTAACAAGCATGTCGAAACATTTGTATAATAAATCACAAACGCTCAATATGTTAGCAAAGCACCTCATAGCAGATAATATTCCACCGCTAAAGCCAAGCGACAGTGGTGAAAAGGCATTGCAATGGATGCATGAATTTGCAGTACACCAATTGCCTGTGGTAAAAGATGGTAAACTCATCAACCTGATTTCGATGGAAGATGTGATTAACGCCAATGATTTTACACTTCCGCTATCTGAATATCGCAATTCGTTTGCGCATCCATTCGTTTACGAACACACCCATTTGTTAGAAGTAATTAAGCTCGGCAACAAGCTCAAAATTGGTGTAATTCCCGTGTTGGACGAAGAAGAAAACTATGTAGGTTTAGTGTCTGCCGAAGATATTTTGGGTGCACTGGCTTCATTTGGTTCATTAACCGATGAAGGAAGTATCATGGAGATTGAAGTTTCACTAAAGGATTTTTCGCTTACCGAAATTGCCCGCATAGTAGAAGGTAACGAAGCGCAGATATTGAGTTGCTACACAAACATTCGCCAAGATGTAGCCAAAGTGGATGTAACATTAAAGCTCAACAAGACGGATTTGTCGGTAATAGTTGCGGCATTTGAGCGGTACGATTATCAAGTAAAAGGCGTTTACCAAGAAACCGGTTATACCGAAGATATGAAAGATCGCTACGATTCTTTGATGCGCTACTTGAATGTATAATTGTGGCAATTTAGCTCGGTGTTTGAAAGATTATTTTAGTCTTTCAGCCTTCACCAAATCTTTTATCGAAACATCGTTAATAAACACATCTTTCAAAACAGCATTGCCGTTTTGAACGCTTACCGATGCGTAAGCAATTTTTGTTGTGTCGCGCGCAAGTTCCCAGTACATGCTTTCGGCCAAAGGGGCTTTAGACTCCTCCATGTAAAAGCGATTAAAAGGATATTCAATATTCAATTGATGAATGGTTTGAGTTGAATCTTTTTGAACCACTACATAATTGAGTTTCGCCTTTACATAATCGTTGCTTTCTGCGGGTGTTTCTTTTACTACATCGGCAATTTTTGCAAACCCATCCTTGTCTGTTTTCAATAAAACATAAATGCTTTGCCCGTTGTGCCACTTTTCGTTATCACTTACCTCAAAAGTATTTTCAGCAAAACTTAATGTAACATATTTTCCTCTGAATGGATCGCTGGGGTCAATTGGAGCTGTTTTGAATTTATAATTTTTGCCCGCTACCAATACATTTTCTCTGTCAAAAATCATTTTTAATGGCACGGCAAATTGAGCCAACACCATTGCCACAAAAAGAACAATCAACCACTTTTTATTGTTCATGTTTTTTTCGTTTTTGAAACATAGAATAATTGGCTGCAAAAAAACCAACGCCTACCAATACAAACAAAAAGCCACGTGCCACAAACGACATATCGGTGTCAAAAAATCTACAAATTATAAGTGCGGTAATAATCAACAAGCCATAATTCAAAATACCCAAGTGATTTTGTTTTGAGCCGCGCACCACTGTGTAAATGCCAATAGCTAATGCAGACAAATTGGTAAGCACTGTGGCTAAAACATAAGAACCCATGCCCGCCACAAAAATTAGAATAAACCATACAAAGACAAGTTCAAGTGGATCAAAAGGCGCATTGGGCTTTTGTTTTTGCTTGTAAAAGAAAAGTGCTAATGCCAATATGCTTATTAAAACCGCCACAAAAAATTCGGGGGAATTCAAGATCAAATTTTGTTCATTCAATTCTTCCCAAAACCATTTAAAACTAAAAACAACCAACATGGCTACTGTGCCAAAACCACCTATTTTTTTGTATTCGTTGTTTACTTCAGCAATAAAAACAGAGCCTATTAAATAAAACAAACCAAACAAACTCATGTATGCAATTGCCATAAATGCTTCGGAGTTTTTGGCTACTGTGCCCAATGCAATAAGTATTGAGTACAAAATAATTCTATGGTGAAAAGCAATAAAATTGCTTGAAACATGGTGCTTAAATAGCTGAAAGTAATGCGGCAAGGGAATCAACAGCAGCACCCAATACAAATGTGGATTGCCTCCGTCATAACGCGCCCAATAGCCTGTTTCGCTTGCATAATAAGTGATTCCTATAATGAAGCACAGCGAGGCAATAGATGAACGCATTACGTATATCAACGGAGAACAAAGCAGCATCCATGCAAGTAGAAATGAAGCAAGGCTGCCACCAAGATTGTATATCTGGCTGATAAGCGAAATGCACGCGCCAACACTCATAAATAAAAATGCCGAGGAGGCTTCGCGCCACGCAATGCTGTCAGGTTTTTTTTGCAAAGTATATGCACAGGCAAGTTGCCCAGCTACCAAGGGCACAAAAGCCAATACGGTTTTAAACCAGCGCGAAAGTTCATCCCAATTATGCGCAATTATCAATATGATGCCCAAGCCAACCAACAAAGCACCCAATATGCCAAAAGCTATCAGCAGGCGGTTTTGCGGCTGAGGGTTTTTTTGAAAATAGTAATGGCGGATTTGCGCGGCTGTTTCCTCCGATATTATTCCTGCTTCAATAAGTTCCGGCAAGTCTTTAATCATTGTAGAACTATTGTATGTATGCTATCTGTTTTTTAAAACGAAAGCCCTTTGTGTGCGCCATCGCAAATTGGTAAAATTTTGCTCATGCCACATCGGCAGATGGATATTTTTTCTTTTTTAGGGAGTTCATTTCCATCCTCATCAATAATTACAAAATCGCCTGTTATGGCAACTGGACCACGAGCTTTCAATGTAATTACACAAGCAGCACTTTTATCTTCGGTAAATGAATCCATAAATATTATTAGCGATATGCAAAAATGAATAATAAGACTTAATGCAACAAAGTGATATTTCCACTTTCATTAATTTCATCGTTGTCTTTGTTCAATGCTTTTATGTACCAAACATAAGTGCCCATGGGCTGTAACTTCCCTTTGTAAGTGCCATCCCAACCTTGCGAAACATCGTTGGTTTGAAACACCAACTGCCCCCAACGGTTGTAAACGCTAAATGTTTTTAATGTGCCAATATTCATGTTGCGCGCTATGCGAAACACATCATTTACACCATCGCCATTTGGCGAAAAACCTGTGGGCAACAATAGCTTAGTGAGCGGCAATACTGTAATATAAACTGAATCTACCGACACGCAACCGGCAGCATTCAATGCATACAAATAGTACCATTGCGAATTTTCGGGCGTAGCAGTTGTTGAAAGTTCAAAGGGCGATTTTACTACCGTTCCAGGAAACCAGTAGTAATCTAAACCATTTGTTGAGCCATTCAATAGCACTTCGCTATCGCGGTAAATACTGGTGTCGTTTCCGGCATCAACAAGCGGCAAATCCAACACAACAATATTTACGGTATCAGTTTTGGTGTAGCAATAATTATTAACCCGCAAAACATATTGTATAGTTGCCGGAGGCGAAAAAATTGGGTTAAAAATAGTTGGGTTTGAAACGTAAGTAGCAGGCGACCACAAATAAGATGAAGAGCCTTGATCCGCCACCGTAGCAGAACCATCTTGACCTTCGCAAATAGGCTTTTCGTTTTCTAAAATCAGGTTCAAACTCGGATCGAGAAAATACACATTCACCGAATCTACATTTACACAACCATTGGCATCGGTTCCGGTAACGTAATAAGTGGTGTTTTGTAGAGGGCGCGATACCGGGTTAAACACCGTTGCATCTGAAAGCCCCGTGGTGGGCGACCACACATACGTTACACCACCGGTTGCTACCAGCATTACGCTATCGCGAAAGCTTCCGGCACTCAAACATACCGATGTATCTACACCCGCATTTATTGCCGGAAATCCATACACGTTTATTTGTACCGAATCTTTGTTAGAACAACCATTAGCATCGGTACCTTGCACCACATACATTATGGAAGATGTGTCGGTGGTTGCAATTGGTGTGGCCGAAGTTGGGTTGTCTAATCCGGTAGATGGAAACCACACATAGCTTACACCGCCTTGCGCATCTAATTGAACTTGTTGAAAAGGGCAACGGGAGCTAATTTTTGGCGAAGCAGCAATTGTAGGGAATGGATTTACCATTACTGCTTTAAAAAGCGTATCACTACACCCTTTATCGCTTACTACTATCAAGCGCACAAGTTTGCTTCCGGTGCTTGGAAACGAAAATAATGGCGAGCGCACAGATGACGTTCCTATACCGTCAAAATCCCAATCGTAAGTGGTAATGCCACCGGGCGAAATGGTAGAGGCATCATTGAATAATGACGGTTGGTTTTCGCAAACTGCGGGAGCATCAAAATCGGCATTTGGTTTTGGATGAATGATTGCTGTGTCGCGAAAAGTACCCGAGCAACCTCTTGCGTTTGCAACGGTAAGTGTAATTGGGAAAGTACCCGGAGAGCTATATTGTTTTGTTGGGTTGGGTTGGGTGCTGTTTGTGCCATCGCCAAAGTTCCAAAACCAACTGGTAACACTTCCCGAGGTTGAAACTGTTTTGTCTTCTAAATTTAAGCTCACATCTAAACAAGCAGAATTGATACTGGATACAAATTCAAAACCCGGAAAAAACACAGGATATACCTTCACAATTGCTTCGGCAGTATCGTAGCAACCTTGCCCGTTAATTTCTTTACTTACAATCAATGTAACAAGAAATGTACCCGTGTCGGGGTAAACAAAAGATGGATTTGTAAGATTAGAAGTATCGTCTGTTCTATTTGGAATGCCAAAATCCCAATGCACAGTGAGTGGCGTTGTGGTAGGCGGAGGGTTGAAAATACTTGCATTAAAAGTAATTGAACTATCGGCACATTCAACGGTATAAACACCGATCCCTGTAGTAGGATCAATAGAATTTGAAGGAATTGCAGCGATTGGAATGTTGCATTGCACAACATTAAACTGAAAATCGCGCGTGGTAGAGCCAATTAGCACCCCGTTGTTGTATTCATCAACCTGCACACCTACAATAAACTGGCCTTGTGTGTTGGGCGTGCAAGTAAGAATGCCGGTAACAGAATCAATGCGCATTACACCGCTATTGGGCGGGTCGTTCAAAGGGTTTATGGGGCTGAAACTATTTTGATAAATCACAGCATTGTAAGCTCCCGGAATTGTGGGGCACACACCGCCAGTTTGTGAATTTGGGCTTGGGTCGGGGCAGTTGGGGTCGGCTCCATCAAAAGGTGCCGATAATGAATAGCGCAATACATTGCCATCGGGGTCGGTAGCAGAATGGTCAAAAATCAAAGGGGCATTGTTGCAAATAAATATTGGAGGAAAGTTATCGAACCGTGGCGAGCTGTTCGCGCTGTTTGCCACCACATCGGTACCCGGAATATGCGCAGCAAAGGTAGCACCCTGGTCGCCAATCAAGTTGTTGGTAATGTTGCGGCAACACCTTTGATACATCAAATTGTATCCACCACCAATAGGAGGCAAGTTTACTGTTCCTGTATAAACAGCTTCTTCTACGCACACATCGGTAGTAACCAAGCAAGGGTTATTTACCACCGATGAAAGCTGGTTGGAACCCGGAAAAGGCAAACCCAGTTGGGTGATAATAGAGCCGCCCGAATTGGTGATGGTAACATATTCGGTAGCGGCAAAAGCAGCACAATTAAAACAATTGCAATCGCGAAAAAGCTTAAGTGTGATGCGATATTGATTGCCACCAAGAAAATCGTAATACAATTCGCCCCCCACAATGTGCGATGCACGAATGGTAAAAACTGATGAAAGCAATAAGAGAAAGGAGAATAGCTGCTTCAATATCACGCGAAAATATCAATCTGTTTATTGAAAACGGTAAAAAGTTCAAATTGGTTGGTTGGGTCAGGCTATTTTGTCTTTGTGTTTTCAAATCCCAATTTGCCCATGTGGTTTGTATTCATACGGAGATGAGCGAAATAATTTAGGTTTGCAAAAAATGAGTACAACCAAAGTTATTATTACCGGTGTAGCAGGATTTATAGGTTTTCATTGCGCAAAGCACTTGGCAGAACAAGGTTTTGCAGTTGTAGGTATTGATAACCTGAATGACTATTATGATGCAGATTTAAAACGCGCGCGCTTAGAGCAATTAGAAGCGTATAAGAATATCGATTTTGAAAAAGCAGATGTAGCAGATTATCCAACTTTAGCACATCTTTTCAAAACCTTCCAGCCGCATTATGTTATTCATCTTGCAGCTCAAGCCGGAGTGCGTTTTTCTATTACCAATCCATTGAGTTATGCCGATAGCAACCTCACCGGTTTTGTAAATATTTTGGAGGCTTGCAGAAATTACACTGTGAAACATCTCATTTATGCTTCGTCCAGTTCGGTGTATGGCGCAAATACAAAAGTTCCATTTTGTGAAACGGATACCGTAGAGCAACCCATTAGTTTGTATGCAGCCACCAAGCGAGCTAATGAGTTGATGGCTTTTACCTACTGTCATTTGTACAAAATTCCGGTTACGGGGTTGCGCTTTTTTTCGGTTTATGGCCCGTGGGGGCGGCCCGATATGGCTTACTTTAAATTCACCAAAGCCATATTTGAAGGTGCGCCAATTGATATTTATAACAATGGTGAAATGGAGCGCGACTTTACATACATTGATGATGTAGTAAGTGGAATAAATAAAATAATGTTGATGAAAAGCGAGGTTGATGGCAACCGTATTTACAATATAGGCAATCACCGCCCCGTTAAACTTGGTTACTTTATAGAAACATTAGAAAATTTGATTGGCAAAAAGGCCATCAAAAACTATTTGCCCATGCAGCAAGGCGATGTATTAAAAACCTATGCTGAAATTGCCAAAATAACTGAGGATGTTGGTTTTATGCCAACCATAGATATTGAAGAAGGCTTGAAAAATTTTGTTGATTGGTATAAGCATTGGTCAAAGCAAAAAGATTAGCATTATTAGTTTTTTGTTGTTAGCAAACAAAAAATGCAGAATGGGCTAAAATCAAAGTGTTACATTCGCACTGCAAAATGTAAAGCACACAGCCAATTGAAAGTATAATATGGAATCGTTAAAAGACTTATTCACGTTTATGATGGAGCGCAAAAAATGGTGGTTATTACCCATAGTTATTGTGCTGTTATTGGTAGGTGTTTTGTTGGTTATTGGTGGCAGCAGCGCAGCGGCTCCTTTTGTTTACACATTATTTTAACCGCGTAATTTTTATAACAAAAGCTATTACATAAAGGCAGTGAGCGATAAGCAGGTTTGGACAGAAATTATTTCACCTCAGCGGGGGTTGTTTGATGTAAGATTGAGTGAGCTTTGGCGATACCGCGATTTGATAGCACTTTTTGTAAAGCGCGATTTTGTTTCCATTTACAAGCAAACCATTTTGGGGCCATTGTGGCTTTTTATTCAGCCGCTGTTTACTACACTCACCTTCTTTTTTGTATTTAATAAAATTGCAAACATACCTACCGATGGTGTTCACCCGGTTCTGTTTTATCTTTCCGGAATCACGCTGTGGACTTATTTTTCCGATTGTTTTATTAAAACATCCAACACCTTTGTTGGCAACGCAAGTATTTTCGGCAAGGTGTATTTTCCGCGCCTTACTACACCCATTTCGGTGATAATATCAAACATTATCAAGCTCGGCATTCAAACAATGCTGTTTCTGGTAGTGCTTTGTTTTTTAGTAATTACCGAAGGGGTAGAAGTAAAAATCAATGCAACCATATTGATTTTGCCATACCTCGTTTTTTTGATGGCAATTTTAGGGCTTGGTTTGGGCATTATTTTTTCATCGCTTACTACCAAGTACCGCGATTTGTCTTTCTTGTTGCAGTTTGGGGTGCAGTTGTTGATGTATGCCACGCCAATTATTTACCCTTTAAGTTACACACACGGCAAAATGCGCTTGTTGTTATCGTTCAATCCGCTTACATCTATTATCGAAACGTTCCGCTATTCGTTTTTCAGTATCGGGCAATTTGATGTTTGGGGGTTGGCATATACCACGGTTTTTAGTGTTGTAACCCTTGGGATGGGTGTGCTTGTGTTTAATAAGGTAGAAAAAAGTTTCATGGACACTGTGTAGCATTTATGAGTGATGTAGTAATAAAAGTTGAAGATTTATATAAACAATACCGGCTGGGGTTGGTAAGTACCGGCACACTTGCGCACGACATCAACCGCTGGTGGCACAAAGTGCGTGGTAAAGACGATCCGTATCAACTGGTTACGGGCGAAAACAATCGTGCCGTTAAAAACGATTCGGAGTATGTGTGGGCGTTGCAAAACATCAATTTTGAAGTGAGGCAAGGCGAAGTGCTTGGTATTATTGGTAAAAATGGAGCCGGAAAATCAACCCTTCTAAAAATACTTTCAAAAGTTACAGGGCCCACAAAAGGCGATATTAAAGTTAAAGGTAGAATAGCTTCATTGCTGGAAGTAGGCACAGGTTTTCATCCCGAATTGACCGGGCGTGAGAATATATTTTTGAATGGGGCAATTTTAGGAATGACGAAGTTTGAAATCAAATCGAAGTTCGATGAAATTGTTGGTTTCAGTGGAGTTGAAAAGTATATTGACACGCCTGTAAAGCGCTATTCATCGGGCATGTATGTTCGTTTGGCCTTTGCAGTAGCGGCACACCTTGAACCCGAAATTTTAATTGTGGACGAAGTGCTTGCCGTGGGCGATGCCGAGTTTCAAAAAAAGTGCTTAGGTAAAATGAAAGATGTGAGCGGACAAGGCCGCACAGTGTTGTTTGTAAGCCATAATATGCAAGCAATGTCATCGCTTTGCTCACGAATAATTTATATGCAAAACGGAACACTGGCACAAAATGGCAGTGTAAACGATATGATTAAAAAGTATTTCGATGATACTATTGCGCTAAATGCCGGTAAACCAATTCGAGAATACATCAGAGATGCAAAACATTACGGGCAGGAGGTGCGTATAGAAACATTGGCTTGTACCGATCAGGCTTATTGGCGCGATAATGTGAAGATTAAGTTCTCTGCAACCCGTGTCAATAAAAACATCAGCGAAATAGAATTTGGTTTTGGCATCAATGATTCAAGCGGTTTGCGCATTTGCACTTACGAGTCCGATCGCTCTTTTACATTTCAAAACTCCGATGAAGTAGAATTAGAAATAGCACTTACCGAGCCTAAATTTGTGCCCGGTAAATATTTTATAAACATAGGAGTTCGCTCTCTTAACCGCACCCTCGATCACATTGAATTCGGTGCATCATTCGAAGTGTTGGATATTGATGTAAATGGAACGCACTTTGGGTTTACGCTCGGGTCTTCTATTTCTGGATACATTGATACAAGAGCCGAAGTAGTGCAGACGGTAAGCAATAAAAAATCTGAGCGTAATTTATGAAGTTGGCCTACATCATTTTAGCTTACAAAGATGTGAAACAAGTAAGCCGTTTAATAAACCGTCTTAGAACCGAGGGCAGTTCTTTTGTTGTGCATGTATGCAAGAATACACACGATAGTTATATCGAAGAGCTTAAAACGCTTCAAAACGGACATTCGGATGTGTATTTCTGTAAACGAGAACAGGGAATTCATTTTTACTTCGGGCTGGTAAAAGGTACGCTAAATGCCTTAGCTTTTCTTTACGAAAACAATATTGATTATGACTATGTAAGCCTTATTAGCGGTCAAGACTATCCGCTAAGAACCAATGAAGAAATAAAACAGTTTTTTATTGAAAATAAAGGAAAGGAGTTTCTTTCTTGCTGGCCTCTTTTTCCCGATAAAAAGTCGCCATATTTTGATAAACATCCGTGGGGCGCAAGCAGGCAGTTATACAGAATTGATAGGTTTAACATCAAGTTTTGCGGCAAGGTAAATCCCATTCCGGAAATAGAAACACGTAGGTTGATTGACCACAACTTATGGAGTACCGTAAAGATATTTCTACACCATGCAGCCGAGTATCGAAAAAAGGGGAGTTTTAAAAGAGAGTTGCTGCTACTTTTCTACAGCAGAATATTACCCAATAAAAGAGCCTTGCCAAACTTTGAATTGTATGGCGGCTCTACGTGGTGGACAATAACACGGCAGTTTTCAGAACATATTCTTGCTACTAATAAGAAAGACAAAAAGTTCAACAACTTTTATAGATACACACTTATTCCCGATGAGATGTATTTTCAAACTCATGCCATGAACTCAAGTTTCAAAGATGCAGTTGCTGATAACAACCTGCGGAAAATAATATGGAATCCCGAGGATTTAACTCACCCTGTTATTTTTAAACAGAATGATTTTGGTGAACTCATTAACTCGCCAGCTATTTTTGCCAGAAAATTTGAGGTCAAAGAGTCGTCCGAAATTTTAGATTCGCTCGATAGATATTTAGATTCAACAAAACAGGTGGCATAAGCCGTCCATCAAACAATAAAAACAAAACAACACATGAAAAAGAAGATATACTTAGCAGGAGCAGGAGGAATGTTAGGCGAAGCATTTCACGCGGTATTTAAAGACAATTACGAATTGAAATGCACCGACAAAGACGTAAACGACTCGTGGCTGTCTTTTTTAGATTTTCGCGATTGCGAAAAGTACCGCGAAGATGTATTTGCCTTCAAACCCGACTATCTTTTTCATCTTGGAGCCTACACCGATTTGGAATATTGCGAGCAGAATGCTGATGACACATACTTAACCAACACACTGGCAGTAGAAAACGCAGTTTACATTGCCAATGCATTAGATATTCCGTTATTGTATATTTCTACTGCCGGAATTTTTGACGGAAATAAAGAGTTGTATGATGATTGGGATTTGCCCAATCCACTTGGTGTTTATGCAAGGTCAAAATATATGGGCGAGCGATATGTGGTTGAAAACGCCAAACGTTTTTTGGTTTGCCGCGCAGGCTGGATGATGGGTGGTGGAGAAAAGAAGGATAAAAAGTTTATTCAAAAACTTATTAAGCAAATAAAAGCAGGGAAAAAAGAACTCTTTATTGTTAACGATAAAGATGGCACTCCAACTTATACAATTGACTTTGCCAAAAATGTGCAGGCATTATTGGATAAAGAATATTGGGGCCTGTACAATATGGTATGTGGTGGACAAACCAGCCGTATTGAGGTAGCGCACGAATTGCTAAAAGTGTTGCAATTAGAAGCAGAAATTAAAATCACCGAGGTAGATTCCTCGTATTTCAGTAAAGAATATTTTGCCGAACGACCCGCATCAGAAAGGCTCGTAAATAAAAAATTGGAACTTAGAAATTTAAACCTGATGCAAGATTGGCGTCCGGCACTAAAGGAGTATGTACAGGGTCGTTATGGCGATGTGATTAAACGCTGAAGAATGCCGCACGCTGTTCCTTTAGTTACCGTTTTGATGCCAGTTTACAATGGCGAAAAATATTTGCGCGAAGCCATTGAAAGCATCCTTAATCAAACGTTCACCGATTTTGAATTTTTGATAATCAACGATGGCTCTACCGACCATACGGAGGAGATAATTTTATCGTACAACGATGAAAGGATTAAGTATGTAAAAAACGAAACCAACCTACGGTTGATTGCCACGCTGAACAAAGGCTTAGATTTAGCAAAGGGCAAATACATAGCCCGAATGGATGCCGATGATATTTCTTTGCCCGAGCGTTTAGAAAAGCAAGTTGCGTTTATGGAGTTCAACCATAGTATAGGAGTTTTAGGAACTTGGGTAACAACTTGTGGGTTAGACAAAAATTATGACATTTTATTTAAGAAAGGAGTTGCCAATATCAGATTTGAACTCTTCTTTCACAATTACCTGCATCATCCTACGGTAATGCTTAGAAGTGAAGTGCTGCGGAAGAGCGCTCTTTACTATGATGATTTTCTACATGCAGAAGATTACGCATTTTGGATAAAACTTGCCACACATACTCAAATAGACATTTATCCCGAAATATTATTGAAGTACAGACTTCACAATAGTAATATTTCTGAGGTTCATAAGGACTTTCAACTGCAACAAACCTCCGAAATCCGCAAACTTCAATTGCTGAGTTTAGGCATAAATCCAAGTGCAGCAACGTTTGAAATCTACGAAAAATTTATTGATACAGGCGCAATTGGTCATCCGCAGCACTTTAAATCCTTGATGCCTTTATTGGAAGAAATAGTTGTACAAAACAAGAGCAATCAACTGTTGGACGAAGAATTATTGTTCAACTATTTTCGTAAAAAAGTAACCGACTATTTAGAATTGAATTGTTGGAAAATGGGCAAAGAGATCAATTTCTTTTATCATTCGGTATTCAGTAACTCTATTCAGCAAAATTTTAAATTTTGTATCAAACAAAAACTTAAGCTGAAAGGACTATGGAACTAAGCAAGCCTCTTGTTTCTGTTTTAATGCCTGCATACAATGCCGAGCCGTTTGTTGCCGAGGCAATAAAGGGTGTGTTGAACCAAACCTATTCTAATTTGGAGTTGTTGATTGCAGATGATGCCTCAACTGACAATACCAAAAACATTGTTAGTACATTCAGCGATTCGCGCATAAAGTTGTTTCATAACGATAAAAATCTCGGCTATCTGCAAACATGGAATAAGCTGATAAAAGAAGCCAAAGGCGAGTACATTACGTTTCAAGATGCAGACGATTTGTGTGCCTTAAATAGAATAGAATTGTTGGTTGAGGTGTTGGATAGCAACCGCGATGTATCAGTTGTAAGTTCCAATTTTACAAGAATTACAAGTGATAACCGAGCGGAGGAAACATCCGATTTTCCTACAGAACACACAGCAATTCAAAATGCAATGCCGCAGCAATTTTATTTTATTGGTTCGGCACTAATGATTAGAAAAATTGTTTACGAAACAATTGGCGGTTATCACACATTTTTCGACCGCATGGGCGCAGAAGATCATTATTGGGTGTATCTGGTTCTAGAAAAATTTAAAATGACAAGCCTAAAAGAAGCGCTGTATCACTATCGTTTCAATGAAAACTCAGTTTCGGGAAATATCTCAAACAACCCAAGCAAGATTAACGCCCAACAAATATGCGCACATCTTATAGCGCAACGCAGAGCAACTGAAACTGACGATTTGCAAGAAGGGAAAGACGATGTATTGAAGCAAAAACTCGCGCAACTCAACAAGCCATTTGTTGACGATTCTTCATACTACTATTATTATGTTGCAAAACGAAGATTTTACGAAGGGCACAAAGGTTTGGCAATAAAAAATATGTGGAAAGCAATACAAACTTCACCTTGGCGATTTAATTACTATAAAGATTTGTTTTACTTTCTGCGAAAATGAGCAATCCCACAATAACAGTTTTAATGCCTGTTTACAATGGCGAAAAGTATTTGCGCGAAGCCATTGAAAGTATTTTGAATCAATCATACAGCGATTTCGAGTTGCTCATTATAAACGATGGCTCAAGTGATGCTACCGAGGAAATTATATTGTCATATAAAGACAGTCGTGTTAGATATGTGAAGAACGAAACCAACCTAAAGTTAATTGCCACCTTAAACAAGGGCATTGACATGGCGAGTGGGAAGTACATCGTTCGCATGGATGCTGATGATGTATCGTTGCCACAGCGTTTAGAAAAGCAATTTGCTTTTATGGAAGCAAACCCCGAGGTGGTTATTGCCGGCAGTTGGTACGAAAATATTGGCAGCCACACCGGAGTGATAGAATATCCTACAAGGCACGAAGAAATAAAGGCTGGGCTTTTATACAGTTGTCCAATTTGTCATCCGAGTATTATTTGGAGGATAGAAAATGCACGCGAACATTTCGATATCAATTTCCTTCATGCCGAGGATTATGAATTATGGAGCAGGCTTATTCTTAATGGTACTTTTGCTAATATAGGTGAGGTATTGATTAAGTACCGCATTCATGAAGAAAGTGTAAGCAGGGCAAACAAAGAAACACAATTGCAAAACTCTATTCGCATAAGAATAAAACAGTTTGAAAATGTTGGTGTGAAACTATCGGCATACGACAGCGAATTGTACACAGAGTTTTGTTGCGCAAATTGGAATACGTTTAATGCCAACGAAACTATTGATGAGTTAAAAACTATACTTGAGTCGTTGCTAAATGCAAATGCTAAGTCGCATTATTTTTCAGATTCTTTTTACTCGGCCTATTTGTTGGATAAATGGTTTCACCTAAATTATAATTGCGGCAACACAAAAACATTCTATCAGCTAAAAATAGCTCAGAGCCTTAACATTAAAGACAAAATCAAGTTGGTATTAAAGCCATTCTTTAAGAAATGAAAAGCCCATTTTTTTCAATAATTATTCCCACCTACAACCGTGCGCATTTAATTAGTGCAGCAATAGAAAGTGTTGTAGCGCAAAGCTTTCAAAACTGGGAGTTGATTATTGTAGATGATGGCTCAACTGATAACACACACGAAGTAATTGCAGGCTTTTCGGCAACCGACAACCGAGTAAAATACATCTATCAAAAAAATGCCGAACGCTCTGCAGCACGCAACAATGGTATTAGAAATGCTTTGGGCGAGTATGTTGGCTTTTTAGATAGCGATGATGCTTTTGCAAAAGATAATTTGGAGCAATGGCATCAGTTTTTAGCGGCCCATAATTTCCCAAAAACATTTGCTTGTTGCAATTATGTTTTGATTGACGGCAGCCAACGAGTGCCTTTTGTTTTGCCCAATGCAGAGGTGAATCGCTTTTTGTTTATTTTCAAAAACCCTATTACTGCACCGCGCATGTGCATTCACCGAAGTTTGTTTCAAGAATTTCTTTTTGAAGAGAACATGACAATTGGCGAAGATGTAGCACTGTGGCTAAAAATGACACAAAAACATTCGCTGCTTTCGGCCAATCATTTTGGTATAGAGTATTATGTACACGAAGGCAATACGGTTAATCCCAAAAACCCTTCAGCACTAAAAATGTACGAAGGATTTATGCGATTTTTTGCCAAGTATCCTGAAATAAGAAAGGAAATTCCCGACAAAGATTTTAATGATTACATAAGCAAAGTGCAAACCAATATTGCCAAGTATTATTATCGCAACAACAAAAAATTTAAGGCTGCTTTTGAACTTACAAAGGCAGTGTGGAGGTGCCCGTTTCACGAGCACACAAAGTACAGGCTGAGGTTGATTTTTCTTACCTTCATTTCCAACAATCCGAATCTTTATGAATAAGTTCAGATTACTTTTTTCAAAAATTTACCGCTTTTTCTTTCCCATATCATTAGTGGAAATGTATAAGAGAATGGGTGTAAAGATTGGCAGCAACTGTAAGTTTCAATTCGATGTTGTGCTCGATTATTCTCACTATTGGCTTATAGAAATTGGCAACAATGTTACATTGGCACCACGCGTTCATATTCTTGCCCACGATGCCAGTACAAAAGAACATTTAGGCTACACAAAAGTGGCGTGTGTAAAAATTGGCAACAATGTATTTGTTGGTGCCGGCAGTATTGTTTTGCCGGGTGTTGCCATTGCCGATAATGTAATTATTGGTGCCGGATCGGTAGTTACCAAAGATGTACCCGAAGGCATGATAGCTGTTGGCAATCCTGCCCGCGTTATAAGTAGCGTTGCCGAGTATATGGCAAAAGAAAAAACAGCAATGACCAACTCAAACACTTTTGATGAAAGCTATACTTTACGAGGCAACATCAATGCGCAAAAAATGAAAGCAATGAAAGCAGCGATTGAGCAACACGGCAAAGGATTTGTGGTGTGAGTTCAGAATTTTTATAAAATATTATTTACTGAAAAGTGCGCATCATTCATATTATTCCATCATTGCAAAAAGGCGGTGCCGAGCGGCTGGTGTTGGATATTTGTATCGAGCTATCGCGCAGAAGCGATGTAGAAGTGTTGCTCATAGCATTCGATGCTATAAATCATTTCAGCAATTTGTCGTCAGCCATTAACTGTAGAGTGGTGCCAGCAAAAGTAGTACCATCGCTTAGCGGCAAATGGCAAGTAGAAATAGAAAACTTAATGCAATGCATTCAAGCATTTAAGCCCGATGTTATACACTCGCATTTGTTTCGGGCAGAAATGGTAAGCCGGTATGCATTGCTAAAAGGCGTGAAATATTTTACACACTGCCACGACAATATGCGGCAGTTTCGAAAGTTTTCTTTTCGGTTGTTTACCGATAAACAGTTGTTGACTGAGTTTTATGAACGCCATATCATGTTGCGGCAATATAAACGCTGCAACAATTCGTTTGTTGCTATTTCTAATCATACGCTCAACTATTTTAAAAAAGTATTGCCTTTGCCGTTAAGCAACAATGTTTACTTGCTTCACAATGCAATCAATTTTCATCGCTTTAATAGTGTTGCCAAGCCGCGAGCAGTTAGTGCGTTACGGCTTATAAATGTCGGCTCTTTTAATCGCAACAAAAACCAAGATTTTTTGATTGATGTTGTACAAGTGCTTTTGGCAAAAGGGCATAGAGATGTGTTGCTGAGTTTTTGCGGCACTGGCGCAACAGAAGCCTCGGTTCAACAAAAAGTTCGCGATTTGAACTTGACAGCTTATGTAAAGTTTTTTGGTGCAACGGATGATGTAGAAACGTATTTAGGAAACAGCAACATTTACGTGCACAGTGCCAAAAGCGAAGCCTTGGGCTTAACCCACTTAGAAGCAATGGCAGCGGGGCTTCCGGTGGTGTGTTTAGATGGTGGTGGCAACCGCGATGTAATAGAACAAAACAAAAATGGCATTATGATTTTTGAACATAATGCCGAGGCATTTGCAAATGCAATTTTGCAAATTGCCGATAACGAAGCATGGTACCGGCAAATGTGCCTTTACGCTGTTGAATATGCTCGAAAATTCGACATAGAACCTTATGTAGATAAGCTGCTTGAGTTGTACAAAAACTAAAAACGCCCCGATTGCTCGGAGCGTCTGCTTTTGTAAAAAACACCATCTCGAAAGATGGAAAACTTGATGTATTACTTTACTTCTTTCACAACCACTTTTACTTTTTTTTCGCCTCTGTTTTCAATGCGTTCGATAATCACTTTTTCGTTTTCACCACCATCGCTATCGTTGCTTTGAATTACCACTTGCCTTCGGTTTACGGTTATTTGATTGCCTTTTTCATCTACAATTTCTTCTTCAATTTCATCAATGCCTTCCATGGCATCACTCAATTCTTCTTTGCAATCCAGGCACACAACTTTGCCGTCTTTCACAGTCCAAGTGGTATTAGCAAAAAGTGTGTTGTTGTATGCCGAATTGTCTTTTGCCGTAGCGGGAACATAGTCAATGTTATCGGCAAAGCGCACAGTCTTTCCTTCGGGAATTGCAATGCGGAAGTATAAGTTTTGGCTGCGCCATTTACCTCCGTTGCCAACTTCATAGTAGGTATTTAGGTTTAGCACAGTATCGGTTTGTGTAAAGTTGTAGTTTACTGCTTTTGCGTTTTGGTTGGCAGCAGCTTTAGTTTTTCCTTTTGATGTTACGAAACGTTCAACATAAAAACTTGTATCTTTTGATGGCATTAGCTTGATGTGCGGCCTGCCTATTTTATAGCCGGTTTTAGTCTTAGCATTTTCTCCATTTATAAAAATGGGCATCATATCTTCTTCCTCTTCTGTTTCATTTTCTTCAAATGCTACCCCCGATGAGTCGGCTAACTGCACAAACAGTGTATTGTTTGCAGGTTGCATCAATGGAAATTTTTGGCTGGCCGATGAATGGTTTTTAAAGTTTAAACCAAAGCTCAATCCGGCAAAAACCAACAGCAATATTCCAAAGATAAATCCTCCGGAAACAAACCATTTCATTGCCGGAATTCTTGTTTTAGCGCCAACAATTATTCTGATGGCTGCATACAACAACGCAATAAGTGGAGCTAACACCACCAGCAACACACCAATAATTGCAGCATACACTACGGTGGTATTTTCAGCAAAAACATTAGCTAATTCTTGTACCGATGGGATAGAAGCAAACGATAAAATACCAACCGATGAAGCAACGAATGTAAACACCACAAACATTACTATTAAGGCAATAAAAAGTGCAGTTACTTTAAGAAAACCTTTAAAAATCAACAATACTATATGAAGCAATTTTTCGCCAATGCTGCCATTGTTGGTCCATTTGCCAATGCGGTTAGCAGCATCCGAAACTTCCCGCTGAATATTATCTAAGGTTACCGATTCGCCTCGCATCTGCAATTTTTCCGAAGCGGTTTTTGCTTCGGGTACAATTGCCCAAAGTATGATGTAAATAAGGAAAGTTGAGCCTAAACCAAAAAAGAACAATGCAACAAATAATATGCGCAACCAAATGGAATCTTCTATGCCAAAGTAAATGCTAACACCCGAAAGTACACCGCCCAACACCTTATCATCAGGATTGCGGAAAAGTTTCCGCTGTTGTTTAGGTTGGTTAATGGTTTTATCCTGTGTGTTGTTTTGATGTTCGGTAGCGTTGTCGGTACCGGCTATATCTTCGGGCTTGCCCATGGTGGTGGTGGCCGCTTCAACTTCGGCCACACCAACCACTTCTTTATTGCCTTTCAAATATTCGGTAAAAAGTTCTGCAAAGCGCGCTTCAATATCATGCAGAATTTCTGCGGCTTCTTCGCTACTGTTAAACTTCTGCTTTATATTTTCTAAGTAACTGTGTAGCACTTGGTATGCATCTTCATCAATAATGAAGGGTACTCCTGCTAAGTTTATGGTGAATGTCTTTTTCATTTTCTAATATTTATGTGTTATTGTTTTTTGGGGTGTTTTATCCGGCAATGATTCTTGCAACTGCATCGTTCATTTTGCTCCAGGCATCTTTAAGTTGCTTTAGCGATTTTTTACCATCGGCAGTAAGCGTAAAATACTTTCGGGGCGGGCCTCCGGTAGATTCTACCCAGTGATAGTTGAGCAAACCCTCATTTTTCAATCGGGTTAGTAACGGGTAAATGGTTCCTTCTACCACAAGCAAATCGGCCGCTTTCATTCTTTCCAATATTTCTGTTGGGTAATGCTCGCCATCAGAAAGTATTGCCAGAATACACAACTCTAAAACGCCTTTGCGCATTTGAGCTTTACTGTTTTCTATTTCCATAACTTTTGTATTTGACGTTGCAAAGATATATTTATAATACTGTACTATGCAATACAAAGTAGTGTTTTTTAACAAATAATGTTTTTGCGGTAAAAGTTTTTATTTGGGTTTATCGGTTTCAATATTTAATTACGGTTTGTTGTAAACAACAAAACATTTAATACAAATTTGCTTGAATGAATTGCTCATGGTTAATTAGTAGATGCACCACAAGCCGCATCATGTAAATGGGCGATACGGCAGACGAGAAAACGATAAATAGCAAAGAGATGAAGCATAGCTTAACAGAAGGACTTATTATTCTTTCACTGGTAATTTTATTTTGGGGAATCGGTTTGCGCATGATGGAAGTACTTGCGTATGGCAACATGATGATTGTAGCAGGGGCTGCGCTTTTTGGCGTAAACTATTATCGAAGATTTGTAAAAAAATGATACGTGTTTCTACAGTTTTTTAAATGCTGGAATTGATGGTGCAAGGTGTAGTAACCAAATCTACAGGCAGTTGGTACGAAGTAAAATTCGAATCGGGCGAAGTGGTAAAATGTCGCCTAAAAGGTGTTATGCGTTTAGATGAGAGCAACACTACAAATCCTGTGGCCGTAGGCGATAAAGTACAGATAGAAAATTTTGAAGCCGATTGGGTGATAGCATCGGTAGCAACCCGAGATAATTACATTATACGGGTATCGCCAAAACATGAAATGGCAAGGCAAGTGATTGCTGCCAATCTCGACCAAGTAATTTTGGTGGCAACACTTGCATTGCCCCGCACCAGCACTGGTTTTATTGATAGATTTTTATTGACAGCCGAGGCTTATCACATTCCAACAATTATAGTTTTTAATAAGCAGGATGCATTGCCCAAAAAGCATCAGAAAAAACAAGATGAAATTGTAGCTCAGTATCGCAATATAGGCTATAAAGTTTTGCTTACTTCTGCTCAAGAAAAAACTGCTGTTGATGAACTTGCCGCAGTAGTCAAAAATAAAACATCATTGATTGCCGGGCATTCGGGCGTTGGCAAATCATCGTTGCTAAATGCTGTTCAGCCTTCATTGCAACTCACCACAAAGGCAGTATCGACAAATAGCGGAAAAGGAATGCACACAACCACTTTTGCCGAAATGCACTTTCTTGATTTTGGCGGTAGTATTATTGACACACCGGGCGTGCGCGAGTTTGGTATCACAGGCTTTCAGCCCGAAGAAGTGAGTCATTATTTTGTAGAAATGCGACCATTTTTAGTAAAGTGTAAATTCAACAATTGTTTGCATACAAACGAACCTGACTGCGCAGTGCAGTTAGCTGTGGCAAATGGCAAAATATCGGAAGAAAGATTTGGTTCATATTTGAACATATTGGCTGATGTGCAAACAGCAAGAAAGGAATGGGAATAGAGAAAAAATCATTCAGCGTAATTTCTTTACCGTTTGAAAAAGTAGATAGAAAGAAGAAATTTTAAATTGCAACCAAAACAACAATTGAAATGGGATTTTTTGACCAAATGAAACAGCTTACCGAGATGAAACAAAAAATGGAAGACGTTAAGAAACGTCTTGACATTATTGAGGTTTCGTCCGAAAGCGAATATGTAAAAGTAGTGGTAAATGGCAACCGCAGAATTAAGGTAATTTCGATTTTGAAAAGTGATGATAAAATTGCTTTGGAAGCGCATATTAAAAGTGTGGTAAATGAGGCTTTAGAAAAGGCAGATGCACTTACGCAAACAGAATTTGCGGCAGTTACAAAAGGCATGTTTCCGGGTATGCCATTTTAATAATGACAACAAAACAAATAGACATACTAAACATAGGCTTAATGCTTGCAGCATTAGCCATTGCGTTTGCTGTGCCCTTCGAGTTGTTTTTGTTTTCGTATGCAATACTTGGGCCACTGCATTACCTCACCGAAATTACTTGGCTGCACAAAAGAAATTACTTCACCACTGCCAAGTTTGATTTTGTTTGGCTGGGTGTGCTGTGTGTTTTTGCCACCTTGTTTGTTGTATTGTTTTCTGAATATGCCAACATTGCCAACGTATTAATTTTTGTTGCTTTTTTTAGTGCATTGGCAATGGTATTGTTTAGCAAGTTTTTATACAAACTTATCTTCATTGTGTGCGCCACAGCTATTGGTGCCGCCATAGCAGAGTCGCCTCCATTCTTTTTTGTATTCGCAATTTTTCTGCCAACCTTAATTCACGTATTTGTGTTTACCGGATTGTTTATGATTTCGGGTGCCATAAAAAGTAAAAGCATTCATGGCTTTGCAGCGCTATTTGTTTTTATTGCTTGTGCAGCACTTTGCTTTGTTTTCAAGCCCAATTTTGAATGGTATAAAATAAGTGCTTATGCCGAGCGCAACATGGTTGAAAGTGGTTTTGTTCAGGTAAACCAAGCCATTATTTATCTGTTGAAACTGGGAGCCAACACGCGCGATATTGTGTTTAACAGCGCAGTTGGTTTGGGCATTATGCGCTTTATTGCTTTTGCTTATACATATCACTACCTAAACTGGTTTTCAAAAACTTCTGTTATTAAGTGGCACGAAGTGCCAAAACAATGGTTTGTGGCAGTAATGGTTTTGTGGCTGGCCTCTATCGGTTTGTATATCTACGATTATCGCACTGGTTTAATTGCGCTCTATTTTTTAAGTATGCTGCATGTATTTTTAGAGTTTCCGTTAAATTACCGAAGCCTACAGCACATAGGCGAAAGCATTATCAATCTTTTGCCCTTGCAGGCAAGTAAAGAACAGCGATAATTTTATTTGCTTTTAAAAAATCTTCGTTAGCTTCGTTTGGCACACGAATCTTACACCTATGCCTTCACTTAGCACATTGCAACATGCAGTTCTGTTGATTGTAGCAATTACAATTGCTTCTTGCCAAGCCCAAAAACAAGTAAGCAAGCCCGAAGATTGGACAAAAAATGCAGTTTGGTTCGGCACGGGCGGTGGCTTTGCAGGCAGTGCTACCACATATTGTTTGTTAGAAAACGGACAGTTGTTTGTAAAAAAAGGCATAGCCGCTACCAGCTACCAGCCGCTCACAAGTATTACCAAAAAACAAGCAACAGCATTTTTTAAAAAAGCTAAAGAGTTGCAGTTGCCAAGTGCCGATGTGAACGAGCCGGGTAACATGTATAATGAATTTGCTTTTGGAAAAAATGATTCGGCCACCAAGTTAATTTGGAGCGATGGCAACAAAAATGTAAGCACTCAAATCTCAGAATTACACAAAGAACTTTTATTAATAATTAAATAATAGAGCTATGCAAAAACTTTATACAACATCCATCTTTGCTATTGCGGTGTTTGCCACCTGCAACCTTTTTGCCCACGAAGGTTTTGGTGGTAAAAAGAAAAAAGAGCCAAGTGCTTTTACACCAGCATTTAATTATGTTCAAATTGATCCTTCGGCTCAACCTTTGCGGTCTCCCTCAATAGTTTCTACACAACCATTTAAGCCAATTCCATCATTGAAATGGAACAAAACCGAGTTGACAGAAAAGCTACGCATCAACCGCGACCCCGATAATGGTATGCCAATGGAAATTGAAGGTTTAAAACACAACCTTTCACCTTCGGAATTGCAGGATGAAAACAAGGTGCTTGCGGCTGTTCCCTCTGCATTAAATGCCTTGACCGATGCATTAAATGTAAGTAAAGGTGAAACCGCATTTAAAGTATTGTTGATAGAGCGCGATGCACAAAATCGTGTGCATGTAAAATTACAACAAGTACACAAAGGCATTGAAGTTTACGGCTCCCAATGCTGGTTGCATTATTCGCCCGATGGCTCTATTTACTTTGGTGGGCGCACCCGCCCAGAGCCTTCCAATAAAGCCTTGCAACCTGTGGTAACAAACGAAGGCGCGCAAGCCGCAGCTTTAACCGATTATTATGTTGCCGAAAAGAAAATCGAGGATTACGCACAATACGCTGCGCAAGCAACATACAAAAGCACTTTAGTGTTACTCCCTTCTGAAGAAAGGCTGAGTGATTTTACACTTGCATGGCACGTTACTTTACATCCTAATATGCTTAGCCGTTGGGAGTACTACATCAATGCTATAGATGGTAAAGTGATTGAAAAATACTATCACATTTGTGGAGCGGGACCCACTACTGCCACCGCAAACGATTTAATGGGAAATCCCAAAACCATCAATGTGTTTCAAGATGGTCAATATTACTTGATAAATGCAACTAAGGATATGTACACCGGCTCGCAAACCACAAAGCCAGGGCAGGGCAAAGGCATCATCATTACCTTAGATTTTCAAAATACCACACAGCAAAACCCTTCGTATGTAGAGATTTCAACCGCTAATAATACAGGCTGGACAGCAAATGCTGTGTCGGCACACAACAACGCAAATTTGTCTTACGATTATTTCAAAAACACTTTTAATCGCAAGTCGTTCGATAACAAAGGCGGTGATGTAATTTCATTTATAAATGTTGCCGAAGCAGGAGGAGTTGGCATGGATAATGCGTATTGGACAGGGCAATACATGATTTATGGAAATGGCAACACTCAGTTTAAACCTTTGGCTCGTGGCTTGGATGTTGGCGGCCACGAATTGGCACATGCCGTAACACAAGAAACAGCCAACCTTGAATACAAAAACGAATCAGGCGCAATGAACGAATCATTCAGCGATATTTTCGGCTGCATGATAGATCGCGATGATTGGCTTTTGGGCGAAGATGTAATTCAACCATCGGCATTTCCAAGCGGGGCAATGCGCAACATGATGGATCCACACAACGGTGGCAATAGCCTAAACGATAACGGTTGGCAGCCTAACCACATGAACGAAAAATACACCGGCACGCAAGACAACGGTGGCGTTCACATCAATAGCGGCATTGTAAATCGCGCTTATTACTTAATAGCAAACACCATTGGTAAAGCAAAAGCCGAGCAAATTTATTACAAGGCGTTAGCGCAGTATCTTACCAAAACTTCCAAGTTTATTGACTTGCGCTTGGCGGTGGTAAAAGCAGCCACAGATATTCACGGAGCAAATTCAACAGAAGTAAATACAGCAAAACAAGCATTCGATACCGTTGGTATTTTAGATGGCAGCGGCAGCGGTACACCTACCAATTTGCCTACCAACCCGGGTACCGAAAAAATCGTTTTTGCCGATGCCGACCCTAACGACCCCAATGAATTGTATTTGACAGATCCAAACATCTCGGGTTTTCAACCACTTTCGCAGATTGTGCAAAATCGCAAAGCTTCTGTAACCGATAATGGCTCTTATGCATTTTTTGTTGGTGCCGATAATAATATCTACAACGTACAGCTAACCTCACCTTTCACTCAAACAAAAATGACTACTGATGGCGCATGGGACAATGTTGCCATTTCGCGCGATGGCGAAAGAATGGCGGCAGTTTCGCGTTTTGCCGATACATCTGTTTGGGTATATGATTTTACTAAACAGCAATGGGCAAAATACCGTTTATACAACCCAACTACCGGCACCGGTGGCGCAAGCATTGGTGGTGTGCGCTATGCCGATGCTATTGAGTGGGATTACACTGGCGAATATTTGCTGTACGATGCCTACAATGTATTTACAAATACCGCAGGTGGTTTTATAGATTATTGGGATATGGGCATCATCAACACTTGGAGTAAAAGCGCAAACAACTGGGGCGATGGAACGGTGTTTAAAGTGTTTAGTTCGCTCGCAGAGGGTGTCAATATTGGCAATGCTACTTTCTCCAAAAATTCGCCATACATCATAGCCTTCGATTATGAAAGTACAATGAGTGGAGAATTGTATGTATTGGGAGCCAACATCGAAACAAATACAGTTTCAACTATTTGGCAAAACCTTACTTACGGCACTCCTTCGTATTCAAAAAATGATGGTAAAATTGCCTTTAGCGGATTCGACAATTCCAACAATCCTATCATAGCGTTTATAGATGTTGCTGCCGATAAAATTACCGGCAATTCAGCATCGGCAGTTGCCAAGGTAAATCTTGCCAAATGGCCGGTATGGTTTGCTACTGGTAACAGAACTTTGCCTTCGGGAGTGGCAGAGATAGAACATCGCATATTGAAGTTATATCCTAATCCTGCAAACAATGTTATTACTATCGAAAGCGAATCGGGTTTTGCCGATGATATGCAGGTGAAAATTACAAACCTTTTAGGCGAAGTGGTAATGAACGAAACAAACATAACTAATGCCAGTGCGGGTAAAATGAATTTAGACATTTCATCGCTTGCCAGTGGCAGTTATTTACTTACCGTAAACGAAAAAGGCAACACAAAAACTATACGATTTGTAAAATCGTTCTAAAACGAATACTTTTTTGCATAGTAAGCGCCCAACGAATATTTGTTTGTTGGGCGTTTGTTTTTTTTGATGTGTGGTGAAAATTTCAAATCGTTTTTTACAAAGATTCTTTCACCTTCGTTGCCGAAAACATTTTATTGATGTACACCATTCAACAAAGAATAGCGCAAGAACTTGCCGACACAAAAGCTAATGGACTTTTTAAAAGCGAAAGAATTATCACCACACCGCAAGGGGCAGATATTGCCACCTCGGCAGGTAAAGAAGTGGTAAATTTTTGTGCCAACAACTATCTGGGCCTAAGCTCACACCCAAAAGTAATTGAGGCGGCAAAACATGCCATTGGTTCGCATGGATACGGCATGAGCAGTGTGCGATTTATATGTGGCACACAGAATATTCATAAAGTGCTCGAAAAAAAGATTTCAGAATTTTTAGGTACCGAAGATACCATTCTTTATGCCGCAGCTTTTGATGCAAATGGAGGAGTGTTTGAGCCTCTTTTTGGAGAGGAAGATGCCATTATTTCAGACGAGTTAAATCACGCTTCTATCATAGATGGTGTGCGCCTTTGCAAAGCGGCAAGATTGCGCTACAAACACAATGATATGAACGACCTTGAAACGCAACTGCAAGCAACACAAAAAAACCGTTCGCGAATTATTGTTACCGATGGCGTGTTTAGTATGGATGGCACCATTGCGCAGTTAGATAAAATTGTAGTCTTAGCCGAAAAGTATAACGCAATGATAATGGTAGATGAATGCCATGCTTCGGGTTTTATGGGCAAAACAGGGCGTGGCACACATGAACATTGTGGCGTGGTAGGCAAAATTGACATCATCACCGGAACCTTAGGCAAAGCTTTGGGCGGTGCAAGTGGCGGCTTTACTTCGGGCAGCAAAGAAGTAATTGAATTGCTGCGCCAGCGTTCGCGGCCTTATCTTTTTTCAAATACATTGATGCCTGCCATTGTGGGCGCATCAATTGCCGTGTTAGATATGTTGAACGAAACCACTGCTTTGCGCGATAAACTCGAAACGAATACAAAGTATTTTCGCGATAGAATAACAGCCGCAGGCTTTGATATCAAAGCCGGTGTGCATCCAATTGTACCGGTGATGTTGTATGATGCAGTTTTAGCACAGAATTTTGCTGCGAAACTTCTTGATGAAGGCATTTATGTAATTGGTTTTTTCTTTCCGGTGGTGGCGAAAGGGCAGGCGCGTATCAGAGTACAACTGAGTGCCGCACACGAAATTCACCACCTTGACAAAGCAATTGCCGCATTTACAAAAGTGGGCAGGGAACTTGGTGTGATTCAATAATGTTGTTACACATACACGTAAAACCAGGTGCCAAAAAAGATGCGCTTACCAAAACTGAAGATGGCATTTGGAAAATTCACCTCCGTGCGCAACCCGTGGATGGCAAGGCAAACAAGTATCTGATTGAATACCTGAGTAAATGCTTGGGCATAGCCAAAAGCAAAATCGAAATTAAAAAGGGCGAAACCAACCCGCACAAAACTTTGCTGATAGATATGGAGGAAAGTGAAGTGATGGAAAGATTGAACGGGTGGGTTTAAAACAAAAACAGCCAGCGCAGCTAAAAACTACGCGGGCTGTTTGGTGTTACTCAAAGACCTATTGTAAGCCTTGCGAAGGAAAAATAGTTACTAATCTTTACTTTTATCTCTGTTACTATAAGTAATAAACGCAAGTATTGCTGTGCCTATGGCAACAAGTGCTAAAAAACTCCAGTGCTTTGTACTGTGTAACTCTCTTGACCCAAATATTATTGGAGATGTAATTGAAAAATACACAGTAAGAAACGCCCATAAAACATGCCGGATGATAAGTTTTACTTTCATAATGCTAATTTATTGAAAAGATAGTTTAACAAAAGGCACAAAATAAGAGTCTTCATCAATGGCAATGGTGTTTGGCTCTGGTACAGGTGGTTCATTATTCCAAAGACGGTTTGCTAAAGCACCAAAAGCGCCCGCTGAACTCCAAGCCAAAGCACCATTAAATCCTGCATCAATTCTTCTATTTTGACCATCAGGGGTTACTCCTCCACTAAGATAATCACTACGTAGAGCCCCAAGCCATCCAAGAATATACCCAAATGCATCTGCCTGTATTAAATTAGGAACTATATCTCCCCCATAATTTACCTTTACAATATTATCAAACTCATCATACCATAAGATAGAAGAGCTTCTAATCATAGATAAAGTTCCACCTACAAGTTCAGCCTCCGGACTCTTCAACTCACTGTTTACATTTCTAATATTATATCTTAACTGTTTCATCCCATCTTCTTCTGTCAAATCTTCATCAGTATAAAACTGCTTTAACAAAATATCTGTTTCTTTTACTATGTAGTCAACCTGAACCTTGTAATCAGGCGATACAGGTATTGATTCCATCATTGTTTTTATTGCTGCAAAGTAAATGCGCCAACGTGAGCCTATTACACTATCATAAGTTGTTGAATTAAGGATTTTATCATAAAATCCCAAGGGGGCTAAGAATATTTTCTCCATGTAATAGCCATAAAACATTTCTTCCAAACCTGTAGATGCGTCAGGAAGAAATTTAATACCTTCAGATTCAGCAAACTTCATTGTTTCTTGAACAACTTTTTGGATAAAGGTGCGCTCAGTATCTTTTGCTTGCAGACAAATTTTTTCCAAATTTTGCTTTACTCCTCTGCCGTGTATATTAAAGAAATCAAAAAGGCTTACCTCTTTTTCAGGAATTGATGGCTTTCTTCTTTGCAGCATCAAAAAGTCACCATTTAATTTTTCCGGTGAAAGAAGTTTCCAGCCTTGTTCTGACTGTACGTTTAAGAAATCAGTTAATTCATTTACAGTGGCAAAATCAGTAGTTTTTAGTGTCTTGTATTCTTTATTTACATCAAGGCAATTTTGAAAGTCGTTACTCATATTTATTAATTTTTTAGTGCCCATTAAATTATCCTCACATTACAAGGGCGGAATTTTGTAATGCAAAGTTTTGTTTGTATCTACCTAACAAGGCATGAGGGTAGATAGCGGTGTCAGAGTTTAGTTGAAAGCACTTTTGTTTAGGCAGTTTTCTAGAAAAATTGTCTAGCCAAAGTAATTTGCCAGTGTCGTCCTGAGGTAGATACGGTTTTTTTCATACATTTTTATTTGAGAGATTAAGAAATAGGATGGACGAGAGACTGGAACGAACGTCTTTAACAGCCAATTCCTTTGATTTAATGATTACATGACGTGGTGTAACTGTTAAATCACGTATTGAAATGATTGCAAGATGTGTTGCAGCGACAGAATCAATCGTTGCATGGCGTGCTGCAATCGTTAAGCCATGCGTTGCAGTGATTGAATGACACGATTTATCCGTTAAAACACTACCAATAAAACATGAAGAAAAACTATTACCTCTCGCTAGAAAACTCGGGGAGGGGGGGGGCAGAAATATACTTTACTTAAAATTGTTGTCATAGCTGAGTGTTGCTATTTGTGTTGTACGAAAGTAATTAGAGGTTGAAAACTGCAAAGGTTATTTTTGATTTCTAGCAAGCGGCTCGCTGTTTCCGGAAATTGTTTAGGCAATAAATTTCAAATACACACATTAAATCCCCCAATCATTTCGTTATTATGCAACGTCAAAAGTTCAACAATGAAGTTTTGTTATTCGTTACTTTTTGGTTTGATGATAGCGCAGCTAAGTGCGCAAGATGTGCCTCGTTTTAAACCGCAGCGCAACCGCATTTTGTTTTTATTAGATGGCTCTGGTAGCATGAAAGAGCAATGGCAAAATGCAAACCGATTTGAAGTAGCCAAACGTATTTTGTTCAACATTATTGATTCGGTTGAACGAAAAAATCCAAATGTAGAATTTGCTGTGCGTGTGTTTGGGCACCAGTCGCCACGCGAGCAAAAAAACTGTACTGATAGTAAGTTGCTTTTTCCATTTGCCAAAAGCAATGCAGCAAAAGTAAAGGCTGTAATGCCAACCTTATCGCCCAAGGGCATGACCCCCATTGCTTATTCTATTTCGCAGGCAGTAAATGATTTTCCGGTAGATGATAAATCGCTGAACTCAATAATATTGATTACCGATGGCAATGAAAATTGCAATGGAAACCCATGCGGAGCTGCTGCCGCTTTAATTGATAAAAGAATTACACTAAAGCCATTTATTGTTGGGTTAGATATACTGCCAGAATTTGCTAAAAAGTTTGATTGTGTTGGCACATTTTACAATCCTAAAGATGAGCATTCAATTTATGGAACTGTGGGCATTATTATTCAACAAACATTGAACACAACCACTACGCAAATAAATCTTTTAGATCACAATGGCAACCCTACCATAACCAATATTCCATTTACGCTATACGATCATTCTTCGCAAAAAATAATGTACAATTTCGTGCATAATTTAGATGCAAAAGGCAATCCAGATACCATCTACTTAGACCCTGTTGGGATGTATGATATTGAAGTGCACAGCACACCATCGGTGCGCAAAAACAGTATTGAGCTTACACCCGGCCGACACAATATTATTGCAATAGATGTGCCATTAGGTAGCCTTGTTTTTGCAGGCAATGCTGCTGCCGATGCGCCCGATGTGGTAAGAAAAGGGAACAGTATTTTAACCGTTCAAAATACAGGCGAAAGCAAGCTGCTATTAAAAGATGTTTACCGTTCGGAAGTGCTCACGCTGCCCGAAACTTTTTTTAATGAAACCCCGGTAATGGGCGGTGTAAAAAATGAAAAAACAGTAAAGGGATTTGCAACATTATCGTTGGTGGTTTTTGAAGCCGTGTCGCTATCGGTTTTGCACGAAAGTAATGATGCACTTACACTCGCCACCCGCATGAATTTACGCGAAACAACCAATCTAAAACTTCAACCCGGAAGTTACACGCTGGTGTATAAATCAATAAAAAATTCAAAAACAGAAAGTACCAAATCTGTGAAAGTTGTTTTAGAAGAAGGGCGGTATCAAGTGGTGAGTTTGAAGTAAGTAAATGGGCTTGATAACTTTAGTGTTATTCGACTTTGATGAGCGAATGTTTAGCTCTCAAAAAAGTTTAATCCCCAAATCACAGGTCTTAATGGCAAAGAAAATGCTTTGTTGAATATTGCTTGGTAGTTCAGGTATTTATTGCGTTTGGTGGAAACCGCTATTGCATTTCAGACAGTAATGAGCGATATTGTGTTGAATTTTATCACATTAAAAACAATACAACTCGAAAATTCTAAACCATGTATCATAGTTAAGAAGTCATAAACGCTCAACGTCTGTCAGGCATCTCCGTACCAAAAGTTAAATTTGGTCGTCAATACTCTGTTATTTTGCCAAACTATCAATATGATGAATCGCCAGTTGCATAAAAGTTTCACCCTTCTTTTTTCTTTAATAGTTGTTCATTTTTTACAAGCTCAAATTCTTGCTCCGGTAAAATGGGGCTGGAAAGCCGAGCCGCTAAAAAGCAATGAATACAATCTTGTTTTTACAGCAAGTATTGATAAAGGCTGGCATCTTTATTCGCAGTTTATTGACGAAGGCGGGCCTGTACCCACAGCTTTTACTTTTGAAAAAAACAATGATGTGCAAGTAATTGGTAAGCCAACCGAAATCAGCAGCCATGTAACCGAAGGCATGGATGATATGTTTGGCGTTCATGTAAAAAAATTTGATGAGCGTGTACTGTTTACCCAAAAAGTAAAAGTGCTTAACAACACTACCCTGAAAGGAAGTGTAGAATATATGGTGTGCGATGACAGCCGTTGCCTACCACCCGATCTAAAGGAATTTGACTTTGTACTTGCTACCAATTCTGCCACTCAGGAGGCGCTACCTGTTGATGACGAAAACCCAACTTTAAAATCCACCACTCGGGAAAATACAAGTGAAACAAATCTATCTATTCAGCCTTCGGTTTCAGATTCTAACCTTTCATCTGGCAGCGCACAGCTAATGCCTAATAAATATGGCTCACCAATAAAAAATTGCGGCACCGAGGTAACAGAAACAAAAAAGCAAACGCTATGGCAAATCATTGTGTTGGGCTTTTTGGGCGGGTTGATTGCCCTGCTTACACCATGTGTTTTTCCAATGATTCCACTCACAGTTTCATTTTTTACTAAGCGGAATGAAAACCCTGCTCGCGGTCGGGTGGAAGCGCTGTTTTACGCATTTAGTATTGTGTTTATTTATTTCCTTATCAGTGTGCCTTTTTTAATTTTTGATATTTCGCCCGACACGCTGAATGAAATTTCTACAGGTGCACCGCTCAACATTTTCTTCTTTATTATTTTTGTTGTTTTTGCTTTTTCCTTTTTTGGATATTACGAAATAACGCTGCCAAGTTTTATTGCCAACAAAGCAGATAATGCTTCGAATGTTGGCGGTGTAATTGGTATATTTTTTATGGCGGTAACATTGGCAATTGTTTCGTTCAGTTGCACCGGTCCTATTTTGGGTTCATTGTTGGTAGGTGCGCTTACTTCCAGTGGTGGCAAACTGAATTTGGTAGCTGGTATGAGTGCCTTTGGCTTGGCGCTGGCATTGCCATTCGGCTTGTTTGCTTTCTTTCCTCAAATGCTGAAGTCGTTACCAAAAAGCGGAGGATGGATGACCACGATAAAAGTAATTCTTGGCTTTTTGGAATTGATTTTTGCATTCAAATTTTTATCAAATGCCGACCTTGTAATGCACTGGGGTATTTTAAAGTACGAAGTGTTTCTTGGTATTTGGATTATCATCGGTATTGCCATGTTTTTATACCTTATTGGTAAAATTCATTTTCCGCACGATCACCCATCAAAAACCATCAACAAAACACGTCTTGTATTGGCTGGTATGAGCGCAGTTTTTGTGCTGTACACCGCCAGTGGTTTATTTGGCAAGGAGCTTACTTTTTTCAGTGGCTTTCCACCACCCAAATTTTATTCGCTTTTTGTGCAAGACACAAAGTTTCATCCAACATCAGATTACGATGCGGCATTAAAACAAGCCAAGGCAGAAGGCAAACCATTGATGGTAGATTTTACCGGCTGGGCTTGTGTAAACTGTCGTAAGATGGAAGAAAACGTGTGGACAGATCCGGAGGTTTATATGCGCTTAAAAGAAAAGTATGTGTTAGTAAGCTTGTATGTAGATGACAGAAAACCACTGCCGGAAAACGAGCAGTACATCAGTAATTTCAGCGGAAAAAAAATTAAAACAGTAGGCAATAAATGGAGCGATATGCAAGCAACCTATTTTAATAGCAACACACAACCTTATTATGTTTTGCTTTCACCAAACGAAGAGTTGCTTACGCCTCCGGTGGGCTATACTCCACAAAAAGGCGATTACCTCAAATTTCTCGATTGTGGTTTAGATGCCATGAAAGAATTGAATACCGTGGCGCAGAAGTAGATTGTGTTCTAGAAAACCAAATTTTCAATAGCACTTTACTTATGTTTGGCAACCAATAGCAATGCAATGGAATTCATAGATTTTGAAAGCCTTCAACAAAGGCAACATGAAATCAGCCATGATTTCCAAGCCCAAAAGCCCTTTAAGTATGTTGTGTTTGATGGTTTTTTTAAGCAGAATGCAGCAGAAGTTATTCATCAGAATTATCCGGTAATAGAAGATGGCGTGTGGGATGGCACAACTTACATCAACCAAAAGAACAAGTTTCAAAAGTCGAAGTTTGAAAACGGCTCGGTGATGCAGCGTGTGTTTGACGAGTTAAATTCATCGGCTTTTTTGCGCTGGCTCGAAGCAGTTACAGGTATTCGAGAAACCTTGATAGCAGATGAAGAACTTTTTGGAGGAGGTTTACACCAGTCGGTAAAAGGAGCATTTTTAAATGTGCATGTTGATTTTAATATGCACCCGAAAACAAACTTTCATAGAAGGTTGAATGTGTTGATATACATGAATAAAGATTGGAAAGACGAGTATGAAGGTCATTTAGAGCTGTGGGATTTTTCTAACAACAACAAAAAGCAGCTTGCTAAATATGCACCAATCTACAATCGTTGTGTGATTTTTGAAACCAACGAAATTTCTTATCACGGGCATCCATCGCCATTGCAAACACCGCCAAGTGTGAGCCGCAAATCGTTAGCGGTCTATTACTTTTCGGAGCATAGGCCAGAGAGCGAAGTAACGATAGACCACAACACCAAGTTTGTAAATACCGAAGGCGTAAACGGTTTTATTAAGCGCATGAAGTCGGGTGCGAAGGCTTTCTTTGAAAGATTAGGATTGCAATAGTTCATGCAGTGTTTCTATATCCACAATACGTTTACAGATTTTAAAGAAACAGTTTTTTGTACGGTTACATTTGCAGAAACTTTTTTTATGGCTTCAGTTGATGAATTGAAAAAAATATGCTCGCAAGTGCGCAGAGATATAGTGCGAATGGTTCATGCGCCACAAAGTGGGCATCCGGGTGGTTCGCTTGGGTGCACCGAGTATTTTGTTGCCTTGTATTTTGAGGTAATGAAGCACAACAAAGCCTTTAATATGGATGGAAAAGACGAGGATGTTTTTTTTCTTTCTAACGGTCACATCTCACCTGTGTTTTACAGTGTGTTGGCGCGTAGCGGATACTTTCCGGTGAGTGAATTGGCTACATTTCGCAAGTTGAACTCGCGTTTGCAGGGGCATCCCACCACACACGAACATTTGCCCGGGGTGCGCGTAGCATCGGGCAGCTTGGGGCAGGGTTTGAGTGTTGCCATTGGTGCAGCATTAAGCAAAAAATTGAATGGTGATAACTCGTTGGTATTTTCGCTGCATGGCGATGGAGAGTTTCAAGAAGGACAAATATGGGAAGCGCTAATGTTTGCTGCGCACAATAAAGTAGATAACTTAATTACAACTATAGACTACAACGGTCAGCAAATTGATGGCACAACCGATAAGGTTCTTTCCTTGGGCAATTTGCGTGCAAAGATTGAAGCATTCGATTGGGAAGTGCTATGGTTAGAAAACGGAAATGATGTTGCCGAAGTTGTAAGAACATTGAATGAAGCAAAGGCAAAAACAGGAAAAGGGAAGCCGGTATTTATTATCATGAAAACTGCAATGGGCGCAGGTATTGACTTTATGGTGGGCGACCACAAATGGCACGGTGTGGCGCCCAACAATGAGCAGTTAGAAAAAGCACTGGGACAGTTAGAAGAAACCTTAGGCGATTACTAAAACTATGGTTGTAAGTTACCTTGCTTCTTTTTGTATAAAAGCAAAATGGTGAATTACAATAACCTTTAGTTGCAGTTGTTACAGCAATCTTTCGATGGCATTTGTTACCTTAGTAGAATCGGGTTTGGTGATTGGTAAAAAGTAATCTACAACCATACCATTTTTATCAATCAGATATTTTTGAAAGTTCCATATCGGTGCAATGTTCACCTTGCCGTTTAGCGATTTATTGGCCAGAAACTTAAACACCGGATGCGCCTTTTCGCCCCGTACGTTGGTTTTTTCCATAATGCGAAACCTTACGCCATAATTCAGCACGCAAAACTCTTGAATAGACTCTCCTTTTAATGGCTCTTGGTTGGCAAACTGATTGGATGGAAATGCAAGCAACTCAAACCCTCTGCTTTGATACTTCTTGTAAATTTCTTCAAGTGCTTTTAGTTGCGGAGTTAGACCGCACTTAGATGCAATGTTTACTACCATCAGCACTTTCCCTTTGTAATCTTTCAATCGAACATTTTCGCCCCACAAATCTTTCGCTTGTAGGCTGTAAATACTTCCTGCCATTT
>Ga0209573_1000628_pt1 | contig 69303 bp, 63 predicted proteins | sample TNRBio252014_DNA_FD_185870 | JGI IMG/M metagenome (GOLD analysis project Ga0209573, IMG submission 185870) | Wastewater treatment Type I Accumulibacter community from EBPR Bioreactor in Madison, WI, USA - TNR Reactor_6/25/2014_ DNA (SPAdes)... | ecosystem: Engineered > Bioreactor > EBPR >...
GCTGACGCAACCTCCCCCTACCAATTCGTCCGACACCAAACTGGGGCAACAGATCAATTTGTTGGAGCTAATCTTCGAACGCCTGCCGATGGGCGTCGCGATTTTGGATCGCGAGTTCTGTATTCAAAGATACAACCCTACCTGGGGCGGCTTTGCTGTGCGCTATGCCCCATTGACAGGAAAACCGCTTACTCCCGGGGTCGGTTATTTCGACCACCTGCCAGGCGCAGAGGAGATGGTTCTACCCATGTTTCAGCGGGTGCTGGCAGGTGAAACCATCGGGGCAAACAGTATCCGTCTTGAGTCTGGCGGTGTCGTTTCCTTTTGGGATATATTCCTGGCGCCGTTGATCGAAAACGATGAAATCATCGGCATTCTGAATGTAGCAGCAGATGTCACTGAAAAGGTGATGCTTCAGCAAAATCTCGAACAGCATGTCGGGGAACGAACTCGGGAACTGCAGATGCTGTTGGATGTTTCTGCCGCGGCAAACAGCTCCTTGAATTTGGATGAGGCGCTCGAACGGACCCTTGACCTGGTCGTTGATCTCGTGGGGGCATCTCGCGCCGGGGTGGTCCTTCTCAATGAACAGACCGGTGAACTGCTCCCTCAAACTTTGCGCCCGCCTCGGGAGATTACGCAAGATGACCTGGTCAAAGTGCTTTCGGCTTGCCATTTGGTGTTGGCTCAAGGGAGCACAATGAATATCGTCCCGGACCAAGCCCAAGGGTTGTTGGAGCCGGGAGTTTTTCTTCCGCTTCAACTTCGCGAGCAAAAACTTGGGGTGTTGGTTATCATCGGCGCGCCAGGAACATCCTTTTCCGCGGCGCAGTTGGCATTGTTCCAATCTATTGCTGACCAGCTGAGTGTTGCTGTTGAAAATGCCCGTCTGTTCGAGAAGAACGAGCAGGCGGCGGTCGTAGCCGAACGCAACCGACTGGCGCGCGACCTGCACGATGCGGTAACACAAACGTTATTTTCATCCAGCATGATCGCTGATGTGCTGCCGAAGATCTGGGAACGCAATCCTGATGAAGGTCGCCGCAGGCTGGAGGAATTGCGCCAGTTGACACGCGGTGCGCTCTCAGAGATGCGGACGCTGCTTGTGGAGTTACGCCCCGCCGCTTTGGTAGATACCGACCTAGGCGACCTAATAGGGCATCAGGTGAATGCATTTACCGCCCGCACACGCCTGCTTGTTGAATATCAGCGCAATTGCACATTCAACCCGCCGCCCGAGATCAAGGATGCCTTTTATCGCATTGCCCAGGAGGCATTCAATAACATAGCCAAACACGCCGACGCATCGCAGGTTCAGGTGGAGTTGACATGCTTGCCGGAGCAGATCCGGTTGACGATACAAGATGATGGAATTGGCTTCGACCCGGGCACCTCGGAACATGAAGGGCTGGGATTGAAGATAATGGATGAACGAGCCCGCAATGCCGGTGTCAAATTGGAAATCCAAAGCAGGATACATGCAGGCTCACGTTTGCGGGTTTCGTGGAATCCGGTGGAAGATGCCGCATGGCAGGAGAATCGCAATGCTTGAAAAACGAATCCGGATTGTTTTAGTGGACGATCACGCCGTCGTCCGAAGCGGATTGGGTGCATTTATGCTGGCGCATGACGACCTTGAATTGGTTGGGGAAGCCTCAAACGGAGAACGCGCCATTGCTCTCTGTCAACAAACCCAACCGGATGTGGTACTGATGGACTTGATGATGCCCGGCATGGACGGCGCGATGGCAACCCGTCATATCCGTGAAAAATGCCCGAACACCCAGGTAATCGCGCTGACCAGTTTCAAGGAAAAGGAATTGGTCGAAGGGGCTTTGCAGGCGGGAGCAATCGGGTATTTGCTTAAAGATATTTCTGCCGATGAACTTGCGAATGCCATCCGTTCTGCTGCTGCCGGAAAGCCAACCCTCGCGCCGGAAGCCCAGCAGGTATTGATCGAAGGAACCCGCGCACCTGCCGATAAACCCGGCTTTGACCTGACGGAACGGGAGCGTGAAGTGCTTGCATTGATGACAGAAGGCTTGAACAACAATCAAATCGCCGAACGGTTGGTAGTCAGCCTTTCCACAGCCAAATTCCATGTCAGCAGTATTCTCTCCAAATTGAATGCAGTCACCCGCGCAGAAGCAGTGTCGATCGCCCTCAAAAACCACCTGGTCACTTGACCAGGTAAAAAACTCTTCGCAAGCATAGCTTTCAAACTCTCCAAGCTGCGGGTGCGGATGGAGAGTTCTTCTTTTAAACTGCAGACATGAATGATGCGAATACATCCATGAAGACGGTTTTCCTGGCAGAGGGAGAAAATCATGTTCTGGAAGCCCTGCGCTTGGTATTGGAACAACAGTCGGGATTTGAAATTGTAGGGGAAGCCCGTTCAGCGGAAAGTTTACTGGCACACGTTTGTAAATTATCTCCGGATATGATCCTATTAGATTGGAATCTGCCCGGCTTTCACCCACAACGCTTGATCTCCACACTTCGTGAATGCTGTCCATCTGCGAAGTTGACTGCCATCAGTGTTAAACCAGAACACGAAAAGCCTGCCCATGAGTTTGGAATGGATGGCTTTATTTCTATGCAGCTTTCGCCAGAGTCATTTCTGGCTTCTTTGAATTCCATTCTCGAACAATTGAATGCCCATAATGCCATGAACGAAAATCATTCCCTCGAACAAGGAGAAGGCAAATGAAACCATCCACGATCACAATTTTATTCAAAACGACTCTCACCCATACGGTTACTTATTTCCTAATGGGACTGGCGGCACTGTTTCTGCTGGGGTACACCGATAAATATGCCGACCCCTCCGTCGCGGTGCTGATGCGCCAGACCACCGATCCAATGGTGGCGGCGGGTCCGCTCTTCCAAGTGATTCGCGGCGCGTTGTTCGGCGTTGTCGTCCTTTTGCTGCGTGACCTGATACTGGGGCGCAAACACGGCTGGCTGACGTTGTGGGCGGTGCTGGTGATTGTTGGTGTGATTTCACCCTTTGGCGCGGCTCCGGCTTCCATCGAAGGCATGATCTACACCACCCTGCCGCTCTGGTTCCACATCAACAGCCTGCCTGAGATCCTGCTCCAGTCGTTGCTGCTGGCAGTGATCGCCACCTGGTGGATCAACCACCCGCAGAACAAATGGATGGGCTGGCTGATGGGTGTCATCTTTGTCATTATCCTCCTGCTCGGCACGGCGGGCGTACTGGCCGGGCTGGGAATTTTGCCAATGCCTGCATAAAAAAGTTAGGTAGGAGATATACCAATGATCAATTCAATCGCAAAAATCATCTTTATTCTGATTATTGCCTTCCACGGCTTGATTCACCTGCTTGGCTTCCTGAAAGCCTTCGATCTGGCGCAAATCAATGAACTGACCCAACCCATCAGCCGTCCACTCGGACTGCTGTGGCTGGTTGCGGCACTGGTATTGGTTGTCACAGCCGCAGCCTTTGCCTTCAACGTCCAGTGGTGGTGGATGGTTGCCATCGTGGGCGCGCTGCTCTCGCAGATCCTTGTCTTCACCGCCTGGCAGGATGCCAGAGTCGGCTCCATCCCCAACTTGATTCTCCTGACCGTTGCGCTCCTGGCTTTGGGCAGTGTGCGCTTCGAGAGCGGCTACCGGCAGGATGTAACCAGTGCCCAGGGACGGGTCCACGATCTGCCGGTGGAAATCCTGACCGAAGCCGACCTGCAAATCTTGCCGCCGCCAGTCCAGCGTTACCTGCGCTATGTTGGCGTGGTGGATAAGCCGAAGGTCGCCAGCATGTTCGCGGAAATGACCGGCGAGATGAGCCGGCAAGGGGGAGCATCTTTCCCATTGACCGCCGAGCAGTACAACTTTTTCGACCAGCCGACCCGCCTGTTCTTTATGGAAGGGCGGATGTTCGGCCTGACCGTGCCGGGCTACCACCACTATCAGGGAAAGAACGCCGCGATGAATGTCCGTCTCTTTGGGCTGCTGCCGCTGGTCAAGGTGGACGGCGCGGTCATGTTCGAAGCGGATACGGTCACGATGTTCAACGACATGTGCCTGATGGCTCCCGCCACCCTGATTGACCAGCGCATCACTTGGCAGACGGTTGACGACCTGACGGTCAAAGGAACTTTTACCAATCAGGGCGTCACCATCAGCGCCATGCTCTATTTCAACGAGGCAGGCCAGTTGGTCAACTTTGTATCCAATGACCGCTGGGATGTGTCTGCCATGAAGCAATACCCGTTCTCGACGCCGGTGTCGCGCTATCGCAACCTCAACGGTTACAACCTGCCCACCTACGGTGAGATGATCTGGCATTATCCGGATAGTGATTTTGTCTATGGCAAACTGGAAATTACCAACATCATTTACAACGCGCGTCCATCAAAATAATCACAAACATGATGAATCGGAAATGATGAATATCAAAACCTTTATCAAATCAGGCTGGGGCTTGCCACTCATGGCGCTCTGCCTGCTGGCCGTAGTTGCGATTGTCACCCAGCGTGCCCATGCCGCTCCGGTCAAGAACACCGATTTTGAAGAACTGGACGCCGTCATTAACGCTCAGATGCAAAAGCACGGCCTGCCAGGTGTCGCAGTGGCGGTCATCGAGGGCGATGAAATCGCCTATCTGCAAGGCTACGGCAGTGGCGTCACACCCCAAACCCGCATGTTGATTGGCTCGCAGTCCAAATCCTTCACCGCCCTGGCGATTGCCCAACTGGCGGAGGCCGGAAAACTGGACCTGGACGCCCCGGTGCAGACCTACATCCCCTGGTTCCGGGTTACGGATGAACAGGCTTCGGCTCAAATCACCATCCGACATTTGCTCCAGCACACCAGCGGCTTGTCTGGCGCTGGTTATTCAGTCATCCTGCCCCATGACGCTTCGCTCGAAGAAGCCGCGCGTTCGCTGGCGCAGGCTCCCCTGACCGCGCCGGTGGGGACACGTTTCCAATACTTCAACCTCGGTTACGATGTGCTGGGTTATCTCGTCGAATTACGCAGCGGTCAGACCTATGCCGACTTTGTCCAGGCGAATATCTTTGTGCCGTTGGGCATGAACGATAGCACCGCCCGCCCACAGGATGTCCGCAACAGGGCACAGGGTTACACACGCCTGTTTGGTTTCAACATTCCAATGACAGAGTCAGTCCCCGAATATGACATTCCCTCCGGTTTTATCGTTTCCACCGCCGAAGACATGGCCCGCTATGCCCTGGCGATGAAAAACGACGGTGCGGGGTTGGTTTCGCCGCAGATGATGCGCCAAATCTTCACACCCAGCCCCGACTCCTATGGCTTCGGCTGGTTCGTTTATGATGATGGCGCGCTGATTATGCACGGCGGCGCCAACTACACCTTTCGCACGGACGTCAACCTCTACCCCCGCGCCGACCGCGCCTTTGTCCTGCTCATCAACCAGGGACACCAGTTTGACCATTTTGTCTCTGCCAAACAAGTAAGGGATGGGATTGAAGACGTAGTGCTTGGTCGGACAACTGAGCCTGCCTCCACCGGTTGGTCGGTACGCTGGATGGGATGGGTGGTTGGACTGCTGACGATTGTGCTGACCTTTTTCCAAGGGCGTGGCCTGTTCAGCCTACGCAGTTGGCGGGAGCGAAGCAAAAACCTGCCAAAGGGCAAACTCGCTTGGGATATCACGCTGTCGTTCCTGATTCCCACCGCGATCAACGTGTTTGTGCTGATCCAGATCCAAGGCTTTTACGGCAACCGCTTCAACCTGTGGTCTACCCTGGTCACAATGCGCCTGGTGTTGCCAGATGTCTTTTTGCTGATGTTGATTGGCGTTTTGCCCGATTACATCCAAGGCTTTTTCAAACTATTTTCCTTGCGCAAGAAAATTTAGGATAATTTCCCAATTCGCTCCGCCTTCCTGGCGGGTTTGCCGAGCAACTGGTTTCCGGCCTGATCTGGCTGGTCGCAACGGCAAGGTTAGTTCGCAGAACGGACCGTGGCCGCTCGGCTCGCAGGTTGCTTTTACCATGCTGCCCAACTTCCTGCTGGTCGGCGCAGCAACGCTCTACCGTAAAGAGTGGTTCTTTTCGGCCGCAATGGTTGTCATCGGTTCGCATTACCCAATTACTCAAAACGTATTTTATTTTACCCATTGGGTTGGCATACGTCTGGACACAAAGCATCATAGCGGACAACCTATACCAGGTTGAAATTATTTTATCCACGCTGACGACACAAGGTGTGCAACTCTAGTTGCACCACACTTTAGGTTGGGATGCACCCCAGGATTTCATCCAGAATCTGCACGCCGCCACGGAAGGTAAACCCGCCACCCTGCAAAAGGAATTAGCACGCTTAGTTGAATCCAGCAAGCTTACACTAATATCCAATGGCTGGACTATAAATATTTGAAGGTTTAGCAAGAAATGCAGGCCAATTATGTACACCCCTGCCCATGTGGATTTTATGGAGACGCCCAAAAACCCTGCACTTGCGCCCCTGCCGTAGTGACTAAATATCAAAAACGCATCTCTGGTCCCATCCTTGACCGCATCGACATTCATATTGAAGTTCCAAGAGTTGATTACGAAAAACTCAGCGGAGACCGGCTCGGCGAATCCAGCGAGTCGATTCGCAAGCGCGTTCAAACAGCAAGAGATATTCAGACACAACGATATTCGAGTAGTCGAAATTCGAATATCGAAGTATCGAATATCATCTGCAACGCCGACATGCGTATCGGGGAGGTAAGGCAATTTTGTGCGCTCCAGCCCGAAGGTCAGAGTTTGATGCGGGCGGCGATGAGTCAACTCAATCTATCGGCACGTGCTTATCACCGCATCCTCAAGTTATCGCGCACTATCGCAGATCTGGCGGGAAGCGAAGATATCCAGTCCGCGCATTTGGCGGAGGCGCTACAATATCGTCCGAAGATGATGATGTAAACTTTTATGGGTATGAGTTTTACCCCATACTTAATACATACCAACCCCTGCTTTTATTTAGAGACAGGATTCTAAGAAGAGAACCAAAGGAACTTGATGAACAAGAACCCATCAAGTTCTTTTGATATATCAGCCCAAGAGTGGAAACTGCTATTTGAAAGAATGATAGAAGGGTGTATCAAGAAAAACATTACACAGCCCTATATTACATTTGTCACTACACATATCTGAATAAAGTAATACAATTTTTTTCTAAAATAACCTTTTCCCCTTTTGCACGACTGTTTTTATATAGGAGTTTTTTTGGCTTTTCTAAATGTATTTAAGCGCAGCGCCAGAAAACGCACAACCCTCGCCGAGGGACATGTCGTCCCTGATGCGGCGCGGTGTGTGCAGTGCGGCATTTGCACTTACAACTGTCCCATTGAAATTGATGTGCGCGCTCATGTCTGGCGCAGTGAAGCCATCAACCGCAGCGAGTGCCTGACATGCGGCGAGTGTGTGGCGCGTTGTCCGCGTGGGGTGTTGCGCTTTGAGCGCACCGACCTCTTTGCAGCGGAGGCATCATGAGGCACGTCATCATCGGTTCAGGCGTGGCGGGAATCGCAGCAATAGAATCAATTCGCAGCGTGGAGCGAGGCGCAGAGATCATCATGCTCGGCGACGATCCGCATGGATTTTATTCCCGCCCTGGGTTGGCGTATTACCTCACGGGTGAATTATCCGATCACGCCCTGTATCCCAAAACGCGCGAAGATTACAAAAAACTTGGATTCACCTACCGCAAAGCCCGCGTGACGAAAATCCTGCGTGACGAAACCTCGCTGCAATTGGATGACAACTCGCTTCTAACGTACGACAGGCTGCTGCTTGCCACTGGAGCCTTTGCCACGCCTCTGGCTGTTTCTGGCGCAACCCTGCAAGGTGTAGTGAAACTTGATCATTTAAGTGATGCGCGGAATATTCTCAAACTCGCCAAACGCGGGCGGACTGCGGTTGTGGTCGGTGGCGGCATTACCGCGCTCGAACTCGCCGAAGGCTTGCTGGCACGCGGCATGGATGTCCATTATTTGTTGCGAGGGAATCGCTACTGGAGCAATGTACTCGACGAACAGGAATCGCGCATTATCGAAGCGCGTTTGCAAGTGGAGGGGATCACCCTGCACTTTCATTCAGAATTGCAAGAGATCATCGGGCGGTCGGGTAAGGTAAATTCCATCCGCCTGAAAAATGGAAAAACGCTCAAATGCGACCTGCTCGCCTATGCCATCGGCATCCAACCACGTGTGGAGTTGGCGCGTGAGGCGGGTCTGCAAGTGGATCGCGGCATTCTTGTGAACGAATTCATGCAGACAGATGACCCGAATATTTTTGCGGCAGGTGATGTGGCACAAGTATTCGACCCGATCAGCGGGCGCTCGATCCTCGATAGTTTGTGGGGCGCTGCCCGTGAACAAGGCTGTGCGGCGGGCACGAACATGGCGGGACGAAGCGCACCCTACATCAAATCCATACCGTTCAATGTTACACGGCTGGCAGGGCTGACCACCACCATCATCGGCGCGGTTGGGCATGGAAGGGATGACGACCTGGTTGGCATTGCACGCGGCGATAGCGAGACCTGGCGTGAACTTCCGAACGCCGTGATCGCCCAAAGCGGCTTCGATGTGAACCGCGTGCGCATTCTCGTCGGTGAGAAGAAACTGATCGGTGCAGTGGTCATGGGAGACCAAACGCTCTCCATCCCCTTGCAAAGAATCATCACACAACAAGTGGATATTTCTCCCATGCGCGACAGGCTGCTCGCTCATGATGCGAAGTTATCCGATGTCATTGTGGATTTTTGGACCAAACTTAAATCTTGAGAAAATAAATATGTCGGGAGGCAGGCATGCTGAGAGGCTACACAGAACTCTGGCTTGCGGTTTTTGTTTGTATATTGATCACGGGTGGGTATGGGGCAATGGTTGTATTGAATCAAGGCATCCCTGCTGCCAGTGAATTGTTCGGTCACACCATCGGCATCATCGGTTTCATTCTGATGCTGATGACCGAAACATTTTACAGTTTGCGCAAACGGGTACGTTTTGCCGCGTGGGGAAAATTATCCACCTGGCTGAAATTCCATATTTTCATGGGGCTGGTGGGTCCGTATATGGTTCTGCTCCACACGTCATGGAAGTTCAACGGGTTGGCAGGCGCCACCACCCTGCTGACGATCATCATCGTCGTGAGCGGATTCATCGGGCGCTACATCTTCACCCGCATCCCCCGCACGCTGGATGGCTTGGAGATCGAAGGCACACTTTCGCAAGAGGCATTGAAACGCGCGCGGCAACTCATGGCATTGTGGCATACCGTTCACATTCCCATTGGCATTGCGCTGTTCATTTCTGCATTCGTTCACATTGGCGGGGCGTTGTATTACGCCACATTTTTCAAGTAGGAGGCGGGCATGAACAACAATCGTCTTGGGTGTCTTACGGGTACGGGGGTTATCGCAGCATTGATTACATTCTTTGCCCTGGTCGGCGTTGCATTCGCCAGCGGCGGAGAGATGTTCAGTTCGGGCGATCTCAATACCCAACAGGGCGAAGAACTGAATGGGGTCACATCTCATGCCCAAATTCAGGAATGCGGCGCGTGCCATGTCCCCTTTTGGGGGCAGGAGGAGATGGCAGATCGCTGTATCCAATGTCACACAGAAATTGCGGCGCAAATGCTCACCGTCGCCGAGTTGCACGGCATCATCACGCATCAAAGCCCCGCGCTTGCCTGCCGTGATTGTCACCCCGAACATCGCGGCGAAACCGCTTCACTCACAGAGTTGGGCAAAAACGAATTTCCGCATGATGCGCTTGGATATTCATTGGAGGGTCACCAACAAAATCTGGATGGGACTCCCTTTGAGTGTGCCGACTGCCACGCGGATGACATCACCACCTTCGCTTCGGACTCCTGCCTGACCTGCCACCGCGAAGTAGATCTTGTATACACCCAACTTCATCTACTCGAATTCGGCGCGGACTGCCTTGTTTGCCACGACGGCATCGACACCTACGGCGATGACTTCGATCACAACCGCTTCAGTTTTCCGTTGCAGGGAAAACACGTTGGGCTGCCGTGTTCGCAGTGTCACTTGAATGCCCGCAGCATCAGCGATATGCAATTGACATTACAAGATTGCTACTCCTGCCACCACTCGGATGATCCGCATGAGTTTGCCTATGGCGCAGAGTGTCAAGCCTGCCATTCGCCCGAAGGCTGGACGCCCGCCACGTTCGATCACAATCTCTCTGCCTTCAAACTGGATGGCGCACACGCAAACGTGGAATGTGAATCCTGCCATAAAAATGGCGTATATCAAGGCACACCGAAAGAGTGCGTTGCCTGTCATGCCGAACCTGACGAACATCTTGGACAATTCGGCACCGACTGCGCCGCATGCCATTCAACCAGTGCCTGGGAACCTGCTTCGTATAACGGTCCGCACACCTTCCCCATGAATCATGAAGGCGCAGAAGGCAAGTGCGCCACCTGCCATCCCAACAGCCTGACCACCTACACCTGTTACGGCTGCCATGAGCATAATCCCTCCAGGATTGCTGAAGAACATCGCGAGGAAGGCATCTCCGATTTTGAGAACTGTGTCGAATGCCACGCCGATGGGCGAGAGCATGATGATTAATTCCTGTAGAAAAAAGTCCCTGCCAGTTGGCAGGGACTTTTTTCAAACGGAAGATTTAATGGTTTCCGCCGTTGCCTTTCCCATTGCCGCCCGCCCATAACGGCTGCCCCGTTTCACTACGGAAGGTGTAGGTCATGCCTGTTGCATCCATCGTGACCGTAATCGCGCTGTTCACGCCCTGGTCGCCGTAGAACATGACCACCGTCAAACCATCGCCAGCCGCGGGCGCGAAGCCGAGCGACTGGCTGTAGCGCATATTGCCCGTGTCTACATAGAGAGTCTGTCCATCATCGGCAGTGAAACTGATGCCCATGCCGTCGTATGAATTAACCACACCGTGGACAGTGACCGCGCCAGAGACATTCGCCTGCGGAACCCCGCTTCCCACCTGACCTTGACCTGTCTGCCCAGCCTGAGCATTGCCGCCGCCATAACCGTTCCCATTGCCGCCCTGTTCACCCGTGAAAGCCGCGAGGTGATTATATGAAGCGTTCATCAGGTTGGTGTACACCAGTTGGATATCGGCATTGTCGGTCTGAGCAAGGCGAGCCTGCAAGTCGGCGATGTCCGTCTGCTCGATCAATGCGCCGACATTGAAAGCCTCAGTCGCAGAGATGGAGCCTTGCGCGATCAGTTGGTCGTACAAAGCCTGAAGGTTGGCATCTGTAAATTGACCAGGAGCAAGTGCGGGGTCGGCAAGACCGTAGCGATCCAATAGCAGTTTGATCTCATCCATATGAGCCTGCTCGCTGGCAGCGATATTCTGGAAAACAGGTTGTCCCCACAGTGCATACATCTGATTGTAGACATCGCGTGCCAGTTTTTCTTCTTCGCGCATGAAAAGCAATGCAGCGGCTTCTTCGGCGCTCAAATCTGAGGCTGGGATGGCAGTCAACTGCGTGCCATTCCCGCCCGTTGTGCCGCCATTACCGTTTCCACCGTTCCCGTTGCCATTGCCATATTGAGCAAGATCGGTAGTGCTGGCAGTCGGAGCCGATGGCGAAGCAAAAGCATTGTAGGCACTTGCGCCCACGGCGATCACAACCACCGCTGAAAGGACGCCAATGAGAATGTGTTTGAAATTGTTGAACATGATTATCTCCTTGTTTATACGTCGCGCTTGAAACGTGACGTTCTTTTTTTACGATGACCCCATGATAGAACGTCCATGTAAAGGCTTTGTAAACGTCCTTTCAAGACTCGAAAAATATTTTTGTTATTAATAACAAACCCAGCCTTTACCAAACCTTCACAAGTTCTTTTACCCCTCTACAACTTGCATTGATAAAACCACAACATGGAATCCGAAAGTTCTACTTTCGGAAAACCACGAAGCAGAACTTCGTTATTCCGCAAAGGAAATCTCATGGAAGAACAAACACCTCAACCCGAACCTTCATTATTTGAACGAATGCGAAAACGCCTCACCCCCGAGGGCATCCCAGCCGATGACCGTGGACGAATGCGCATGGTCATGGAAAGCCTCGTCCTGCACATCCACCCCGCCAAAGTGGAAACCACCTCCATGAAGTGGACATACACCTGGGGCTTGGGCGGGCTCTCTGCCCTGCTCATGACCATCCTCGGCGGCACGGGCATCATCCTCATCAACAACTACACTCCCGCCGCACCGCAAGCCTATCTCGACATTTTAGAGATCAACTCCAACGTCTGGTTCGGCGAACTGATTCGCAACCTGCATCACTGGAGCGCAAATCTCCTTATTGTCGTCACCGTACTTCATCTTATTCGTGTCTTCGTCACAGGCGCGTACCGCCCGCCGCGTGAACTGAACTGGCTCATTGGAGTTGCCATGCTGCTGCTTGTTCTCGGCGCAAATTTCACAGGTTATCTTTTGCCGTGGGATCAACTCGCTTATTGGGCAATTACCGTCGGCACCAGCATCATCAGTTATGTGCCGCTCATCGGGCAGTGGCTCACTCAACTCGTCCTCGGCGGACCCGAAGTGGGCGCGAACACCCTGCTCAACTTTTACTCCATGCACATTTCATTTATCCCGCTCGCCATCTTCGGGTTGATGTCGTATCACTTTTGGCGCGTCCGCAAAGATGGCGGTCTGACCATTCCAAAATCTTCAAAGCAGATTGAAGACCCCAAACCCGAACGCGTGACCACCATCCCCAACCTGACCAACCGTGAAATGATCTTTGCACTTGCATGGACGGCTGCGCTTCTTCTCTTCTCCATGCTTGTTCCGGCTCCATTGGAGGGAATCGCTAACTCAGCCTTATCTCCCAACCCTGCCAAAGCACCGTGGTATTTCATGGGACTTCAAGAACTTCTACTGCACTTCCACCCGTTGGTTGGCGCGATCATCATTCCCTCGCTTGCGATTGCAGGGATTTTCCTGCTCCCCTTCTTTGACTTGAACCTAAAAAGCGTCGGCGTCTACTTTCGCTCCCAACGCGGACGCGCCCTCACCATCCTTGCTGTCGGCATCGCACTCATCGCCACTCCCATCTGGGTCTTGCTCGATGAGTACCTCCTCAACTGGACTCTCTGGCTGCCTACCTGGGACACGCTCATTTCAAACGGACTCATTCCCCTTGCCGTCATCGCCCTGCCGCTCATCCTACTCGATGACCGTATTCACAAGATTTTTCAGGCTGACACCGAAGAACGCGTGCTGTTCATTGCCACCTTCCTCTTCACCGCCTTCATCGTCCTTACCCTCATCGGCATCTACTTCCGCGGACCAGGCATGAATTTGTATTTTCCGTGGAATATGCCCGTTGTAGTTCATTAGCAAATTGGTAGGTTGATAACTCATGCATTACGCATCACGTACCTTCAACCTGCAACCTTCAACTTATAACTGGACTTTCCCCATGACTGAAACTTCCCCCTCCTCCCTCTCCCGCCGTGATTTTCTCAAACTCACTTGGGCATTCTTCGGCGGAGTCGTTGCCGTCGAAACCGCTGGCGTATTCCTTGCCTATCTTCAACCGCGTTTAGCCGAAGGTGAATTCGGATCGGTCATCACCGCTGGCTTGGTGGATGACTTTCCCGCAAACTCCGTCACCCACATCCCGAACGGACGTTTCTACATCGTCCGCATCGGTGATGGCGGATTTCTTGCTGTATATCATCGTTGCACCCATCTCGGCTGCACCGTCCCATGGGATGCGACCGCACAGAAATTCGTCTGCCCGTGCCACAACTCCCAATTCGACCAGCAAGGCACCGTAGAAAATCCACCCGCCCCGCGCCCGCTCGATCTCTTCGCCCTCACCATCGAAAACGGCGAAGTCAAAGTGGATACAGGGGACATCATCCAACGCCAAACCTACGATATGGCGCAAGTCATCTATCCATAGCCCTTAACCTTCGTGTCTCTTCGTGGATAAAAAAACAAGAACCACAAAGGAGACAAAGGGACACGAAGTAAAGTTCTTAAAAACCTTTGTGACCCTTCGTGACCCTTCGTGGTTAAGAAAGAAAAATCATGAACCCAAAATCCCACCTCATCGAATCCCTCATTGGCTTGGGCGCCACCATGCTCATTGCCGCAGGTCTCGGCTGGTACATGCTCAACGAACCGACCCGCATCGTCTCCGCACAAGAAGATGTCCTCGCCGTGCAACTCGACGAAGCCATGACCCTCTATGCCGAAAACTGCGCTGTCTGTCACGGATTGAACGGCGAAGGCATTGGCGCGACTCCTGCACTCAATAACCCCGCCCTCGTCACCATGCCCTTTGAAGAGATCCAAAAGACCATCGCCCGCGGACGATACCAAACCGCCATGCCCGCCTGGTCGCTCCTCGATGGCGGTCCACTTAGCGATTATCAAATTGACGAACTCGTCTTGCTCATTCAATACGGCGACTGGGCAGAAACAGGCGACCGCGTGGTCAACCTCGGTCTTGCCCCGCTCGTTCCCTTCACCACCGAAGCCGACCCTGCCCTGCTCGCACAAGTCGGCACATTGACCGATGGCGCAACCCTGCAAACCGCAGTGCAAATCTTCGCCGCAAATTGTGTCTCCTGCCACGGCGCAGACGGACTCGGTACCAGCATCGCCCCCGCCCTCAACGACGAAGACACCCGTTCCAAAACCGCCGACGAACTCACCCGCACCCTCACATTTGGCAACACAGGCACACTCATGGCGGGTTGGAGCAACACCCTCACCCCTGAAGAAATTTCCGCGCTCATCACCCTCATTCAACGTTGGCAGGAAGTTCCGCTCGGCACCATCCCTGCGCCAAACGTGCCTATCCCCACCACCGAAGAATCGATTGCACTTGGCAGTCAACTTTACGCCGCGAACTGCTCGCGCTGCCACGGTCCCGAAGGGCAAGGCACACCGCGCGCACCGTCACTCAACGTTCAATCTTTCTTCGTGGATAGAACAGACCAAGCCATTCAACAGATCATCACATCAGGCGTGCCCGGCACCGCCATGCCCACCTGGGGCGACCGCATGACCGAAGCCGAAATCCAAGCCATCGTCGGCTTCATCCGCCAGTGGGAAGCCACCGCGCCCGAGGTTGCCACCCTCACCCGCCCTGGTGGAGGCGGTCCACCGTGGAGGAATAATTCCACAGCCACCACCCAAACCACTCTCTTCGGCTTACTACCTGTCACTAGCACCAACCCAACCATCTCCACACATGCAAATGGCAGCACCCAAACAACCAATGCACTGGATTGGCGGATTCTCCTCCTTATAGGCATTCTCCTCGCCTCAGCCTTTACCCTCATCTCAAAAGGACTCTCATCCCTCGCCCGTCTCAAACGCTGACCTGAATCGGTTCGGGCGAAGACAAGGCTTGTCTTCGCCCGAACTTTTTTCATGCTACACTTCGCCAAGTTGATGATGCAATTGCACGTTGATATCGCGTTTTTCCGATCGCATCTTTTTGATTGGGGACATTGTAATGCCCGCCTACATTCAAAAGGGGTAGAATGAACGCAGCAGGTCTCATTGGATGGCGAGCATGAAAGAACGATGCAGGATCCTAATTTTCTTTTTGATAATGGGAGGTGTAAATTTGTTTTGCGCATCACCCATCCCACCAACAGAGACGCCCACCCCCATTGTGCCTACCGAGATTCCGGGGAACGTTTTTTACGTGAGTGCCGATGGGGATGATTCCAATGACGGCTCAAAAGAAAGACCATGGCGAACTATCCAGCACGCAGCTAATGCCAGTGCAGGAGGAGGAACGGTCATGGTGGAAGAGGGGAGATACGCTGAACGCGTTGTCATAACCTTTTCGGGAAGTCCAGATTCACCGGTCCGGTTTGTGGCGGAGGGGCAGGTGGTGATGCAGGGGTTTACCATCACGGCGGATTACGTCTCAATCCAGGGATTTGAAATCACCAATACTCCCGACAATGCACAAGACGGCTGGGGAATTTGGGCAAGGGGCAGTCATTGTGTGATCGAGGATAACTTTGTATATGATGCCACGCGGGGTGGGATCATGCTGTTTGTGTTGCCGGGTGAAGAAACTCAGGTGCATGATTGTATTGTCAGGAACAACCGGCTTGAAGGGAATGCGTTCGCCGGGTTGGTGATCAATGGGCGCGATCACCTTGTTGAGGGAAATGAGATTCTGGGCACGATCCAAATCCACCCCAAATGGCTGGAACCGCCCGAGTGGGCAGACGCGGATGGGATACGGTTTCACGGGGAGGGACACGTATTTCGGAAAAATCATATCTACGATATTGTCTATGGGATTCCTGAAAACCCCAACCCTCACATCGACTGTTTCCAAACATTTGCGGATGGCAGTTATCACGAGCGGGCAAGCAACATTATCTTCGAACAAAATGTGTGCGAAAACATGCAGGCACAAACCCCATTGGAAGCGGGAAAAGCCTTCATGATCCAGGATGCCAACAACCTGATCATCCGTAACAACATTCTACGCGCATACCGGGTAATGCAAGGGATTAACAGCAACCACCTGCAAATCGCCAACAACGTATTTACGAACCGGCTGGATCTTTCCATGGAAAATTTTCCCTCCATGATTACACTGAAAAATACACCCAACAGCCTGATCAGGAATAATTCCTTTTTTGACCCTTTGTTTCATATTATTTACTTTGAAGACCCGGCATCGAGATCAGGCACAGACATCGGTCATAATCATGCATATCGAAGCGATGGGCAGGACGCCTTTGGGATTCCGTATCCAAACGATCTGTGGAATGTGAATCCGCTGTTTGTGGATGCGGCGCAAGGTGATTTTCACCTAATGCCCAATTCTCCTCTCATCGATGCCGGCGCATCCCTGACCATCGTTTTTTCAGACTACGATGACGATCTCCGACCACAGGGAAATGGGTATGATATTGGGGTAGATGAGTGGATGTCTGACAATTGAGGTAATTTGGACAGATTTGTCGCTTTTATTTATATCTGATTTTTTGAACAATTCGAGATTCCAACGCTTTTGAACTCAGAATCCGTGTTTCAGGATTTCTTTGATGTTTTCTTGAAAATCCATAAAAATTACGGGGTATTTTCTCAAGATAAGAATCGTCTATCATTTTTGCAATGCGAAATGAGGTTGATTGTTGCTATAAATCGAATTCCCTATTACAGATTTGATAAGGGTACTTTTGGTTGATGCGAGTTGCATTTTTGCTCCATTACCATGATGGGCGTGAAGAAGGAGTATCCCATGATCAAGCGAAAATACCATATAAGTCTAAGTCTATTAATGGTGGGAATTTTTGTTTGCCTGACAGGCATGCAACCACCAACCGTAACAGCGTTCTCCAGTGATCAATATCAGAGCACCGATTCGACGACATCCATTCCAACCGAGCCAGCCACTGAAACATCCACCCCAGTCACACTCCCCACTTACACCTCGACTCTCACTGCGGTTCAAATTCTCGATACACCGACACCCCCTCATTCCGAAACTGCCGCGCCATCGGTCACCACAACAAGCCAGGCCACATCATCCCCTGTTGCTTTGATGCAATCTGCACAAAGCGATGTCCTCTATGCGGGAACATTCGATGATAGTCACACCTCGTTCAAATATACGGCGGGATGGATAAGCGAAGCGAAAAAATCGGCGCTTAATGGCTCGCACAAAACAACCAGCCTCGCAAATGAAAAAGTTAGCTTTACTTTTTATGGAGGCAAATTCCATCTGTTGTATACGCGAACCAACTCCAGCGGCACATTCCTTTTAACCATCGATGGAAAAGAACATTCCTTCAAAAGCAGTCAATCGAGCACACAATACCGGGCGCGCTGGCTGTCGCCGTCTCTGCCGGTCGGGTATCACACTGTTGTGATCCAAAAACAGGATAAGGATAAGAAACCCATATATGTGGATGGTTTCATCATTTACGGTCCCATTTCATCCCCTGTAGAGACAGCAACTGCAACAAATCCGCCTCCAACTTCGACCCCAAGCCTGACCCTCACTGCGATGCCCACCTCCACGCCGACGGCTATACTACCGAGCCCAACCAATACTGTCAGCGCGAGCCCGACTTTCACACCGACCTTTACTGCCGTTGCAAGCCCAACTCTTACACTTCTCCCCTCACCGCTTCCAAGCACAACGCCAACCGCAACCCTCCCCTCAACGCAATCAGGAGCAACGTATTATGTATCTGCCAGCGGGAATGATGCGTCGCCGGGGAATGAAACCAACCCATGGCGCACTATTCAAAAGGCGGCAAATACAGCCTCCAAAGGAGATACCGTTATCGTTCTTGCAGGAAATTACCCGGAACGTGTAATGGTCAGCCGCTCCGGCGAGGCAGGAGCACCAATCACCTTCCAGGCACAAGGAACGGTCGTCACATATGGTTTTACAGTTACGTCAAACTACATATCCATTCGTGGATTTGAAATCACGAATACGCCCAATGATTCAAGGAACGGCTGGGGCATTTGGGTCAACGGAAGTGGATGTTTGCTCGAGAACAATTATGTCCATGATGCAACCCGCGGTGGGATTGTTTTATTTGTCATCCCTGGCAAAGAAACTGTCATGCGCGATTGTATTGTGAGGAATAACCGCCTATATCGAAACGCATTCACAGGCATCGAAGTCCACGGACGAAACAACCTCGTGGAAGGCAACGAGATTTGGGGGACCATTCAGTATCACCCCAGCTGGCTCAATCCCCCCAACTGGGTGGATGCGGATGGAATGCGCTTTCACGGTTCGGGGCACATCATCCGTAGGAATAACATTCACGACATTCACTACGGTATCCCCGAAAACCGCGCGCCCCATATCGACTGTTTCCAGACCTTTTCAGACGGCAGCTACCACGAAGCGGCGAGCAACATCGTCTTTGAACAGAATATCTGCCTCAATATGCAATCGCAGTCCTCACAGGCGGTTGGCAAAGCCTTTATGATCGAGGATGCGAATGGTCTTGTCATCCGCAACAACATTTTGCAAGCCTATCGTGTTCTACAAGCCATCGACAGCAACAGCCTTCAAATCGTCAATAACATTTTCACAAACCGGCTCGACCTGTCGACTGCACATTTTCCCTCGATGATCACACTGAACAACACACCCAACAGCTTGATCAAAAACAATTCATTTTTCGAGCCGCTTTCGCATGTAATCTACTTCGAAAACAGCGCCGCCCAACAAGGGGTCAACATCGGTAATAACAATGCATATCGAAGCGACGGAAAGAACGTGCAGGGAACTGCATATCCAAATGACCTATGGAATGTGAATCCGTTGTTTGTCAACGCAGCAGGAGGCGATTTCCACTTGCAGGCAGGGTCACCGCTCATTGACAGAGGTGTGGCGCTCTCGATGGTTCCATCCGATTATGATGGAAAAGCCCGCCCGCAGGGGTCTGGCTACGATATTGGCGCGTTTGAATGGATGCCATGAGCCATCTCGAGAGTTAATTCCCCGTTTTCTAGATTGGCAACAGGGGAGATTCTCCCATTCTCTTCACCGCGCGGATGTACATCCGCGCGGTTTCGCCACCATGCTGCAATCTCACAAGGCAGCACATGCCAGTAGTCATCGCTGGTTTTCATCATAATGAGGAAATCCCGGTAAATATCGAGCACCGCGGGCCTTCGCAGATAATCTGGGTGTGTATTTACCAATGCCATGCCATGATATTTCCGAATGAATGCTACTTTTTCCAGCCACATCCTTGGGCTGGTCTCCCCCAGTACAGAAGTGAGGGTGTAGTCCTGAACCAATGTATAAGGTAATTCGATGAAGTGACCTATAAAAAACGGATGAATGCTCATGACACCACCGGGCATGGGCTCAAAAGGATCCGTATCGAAGAACGAGAGGTCATATTCGATACGCAGCGTTTGCATCCATTCCGGGTTGCGGAGGGTAAGCGGCGAACGAAATCCGACTGCGTCAAATTCGTTGAGGTAATGATTGATCCGCTCGGCACGGCATATGAATTCAGAATGAGAATTGAAGAGTTTGCCATCATGCTTCAATCCATGAATGCCGATCTCAAATCCGCGTTCGCGCAATTCTGCCATAAGACCTTTGTCCACCCGGTATCGCTCAGGAACAAAATTGAACGATGAACGAAACCCGAGGCTTTCCTCCAAATCCGCCACAGCGCGTACAAATGCCTGCCCATTTTCTTCTTCGATATCGTGGGTGAGGATGAAGGCAAAACGCCTGCCATGAGACCAGAACGCCTCAAACCGGACCGATGACATGCCAGTCAGTTCCATAAGGTTTTTCAATACCTGAAATTGAAAGCGTGGATAACGCTCCTCGATGGTCCAGCCCAGCTCAAAGTCACGCTGGTGGCGTTTTTGCAGCAGCTGGCGCAACGCACGGCTGAGCGTCCGCGGGATGAATGGTTTCAATTCATAATAGAGACGTCGAATGCGGCTGAGTTCCCAATGCCCTGCGCCGAATTGCCCTTCACCAAGCACCTGCTGAAGCAGGTCATTTTCATCAGATGGGCTCGGATTCAAACACAGGATTGGCAGTGCTTTTTGTATGGCGGATTGCCATGCTGCATCTTCAACGGAGCAATGCAGCTGCCAGAAATTTTTCAATGTGTTTGCAGACCACAAATTGACGGGCATGGTTAATGCGAAAGGAGTCTGGAAAACAGAATACGGATGAGGCGGAATGTAAAAAAGATACCGGGCAGTGGGTCGGCGCTGGAGTAGATCGCCCACATCTTTTCGCCTCGCAAAGAGGCAAGCCATTCACGCCATGTAAAGATCCTGTTCCGCATATAGGCGATGGCGGCGCGTAGGTCCCTTTGCCAGTCCAACCAGATTACCCCGGTGCGGAACGACAGACAGGGTTCGACCGGAATATGCAACGCATCACAGTAGGCGATATAGCCGATATCCACACCACAGCGCGCGCCCAGACCATCCCACATACCGAAGCGTGTATTAACTTCAATTAGCTTGTACGTCTCGTCACGCGGATCCTTTTTGAATTCGATGCCGCCCAATCCTTGATAATTGGTTCCCTGAAAAATTCGCAGTCCCATATCGATCAACTCCGGGTCGTAATAACTATGGACAAAACTTGCCGAGCCGAAACCAATCGGAATGACGCGGTCCTTGCGCCCGGCAAACACTGCTAGCGGCTGCGACTGGCGGTTCATATAAAACGAGGCGTAATACAGGCGACTATCCTCGCCGGGGATGACCTCCTGAACGACCAATTCCGGGTTGACAGCTGCCAACGTATGGTAGGCATCTTTCAGTTCTTCGGCGTTGCTGCACAGAACGACTTTGGCGCGTCCATCCAGGATGCCGCGCCTGAGCTGTCTTTCAATAAGCGGGGTATGCCATTGCGGGCTTTCCCCGGGTTTGATGATCGCCGGGTATGGGATTTGTTCTGCAATCCAGGTTATCTCCTCCGCCGATGCCGGGAAAAAAGTGGCCGGCGCGGGGATACTTAGTTTTTTTGCCACCTCGATCAAGCCGACCTTGGTACAGAGGGATTCAATCGTTTCCGCGTCCGGCATGATAAATACATAGTGATCCTTCAGCATCTCCCGATTACGGGAAATGATCAGGATATGTTCGTCGCTCAACGGAAAAAGAACCGGTTTGAAGCCAAGTTGTATTGAAAACCGGACCAGGAATTCAAGGTAACCACGACCGTCTTTTTGCGGGTCCGGAGATATGACAAGCTGGCAGGCATTCGAATATTTTCCAACCGCCTGCCTGTCATGGTCCAAGCCATAGACCGGTATGCCGCGCTTATGCAGGGAACGGGCAATATCCAATCCCATATGTTCGTCGAGCGGGGTTACTACGGCTGCAATTGGGGTGTTCATCTGCGTCCTTTCAAGTTTCAATGTGGCTTTTTCTGTTTTGTGAGAACACTGCTCATCGATTTATCATTCTCATATCTACGATCCCATGCCTGATGGGATATTCTAGCGCGCAGTGAGTGCAGCAAAAAGCGGCATCTTTTTGGGATAGTTCGTTGTGGCAGACCGGGCAAGCGAGCAGGTCGCTGTTTTTTTCAAATGTCTGCCTGGGGATGTGGTCTGAGAGTTCCGCCTTGCAAAAAATCCACGGAGCCAATGCTGTCTTTCCGAGGAAAGGGGCGAGACGTTTTCCCGTTGGGGCAAAGCGGTGGATCGGACCGAAGAGAGGAGCGATCTTATCGAAGACCCCCGCTCCACGGTGGACCAGACTCTGGAATCCCGCACCAGCCATCAGTCGGGTAATTGAAGCGGGATGATGATGGAAGAAATTTGCCTCCGCCTTCAGCGTTTCCGGAGTAAAGGGATTGTGTCTCGTCATCATAAAAAGGAATTTAATGATCTGCAAAGCGTTGCGTTTATTGCTGTAATTCATGATGAACAAACCGTTCCCGCACAACAGTCTGCGAATGGCGCTGACAACCTCTTCAGGATGATTTAAATGATGAAAAACCCGCACCAGCAGCGCAGTATCAAATGCCGCTGCTCGGAATGGAAGATGCTCGATATCCCCAAGCACATAGAATGCCTTTTCTTTGAAATCCGCTTGAGCCTGGCGCAGGAGCGACTCGGAACCGTCGAACAAAACCACATGTTGGAAACGACCTGCATACTGTGAGAATAACCTTCCATAGCCGCATCCTAAATCGACGATGGCATGACCATGCGTTGGCAACAGTTCATCCAGAATGGATCTCTCCAGTTCATCCAGTTTTTGACGTGAGAGACTCCGCCAGTAATGGCGATAATCCACATTTTCGTAAATGTCAAAGTCGTTGGGCGTATCGACGGGAGGCAGTGGGTTGTTCATCATTGGTTCGCTTTTTATCAAATGAGGACTTTCTTGAAAATGGGCGGACGGGTGACCGCAGTCTTCTGCAAGCATAAGATGGGCTCCGACGCACGATGCAGCGGGAACACCTTTGCCTTCAACCACATCAGGTTTCGATATGCCAGAGCTTTCATCTTCGACTCTTGATACAGATTTTGATATCGCTCCGAACCCTTTGGTAAAGCAATATAAACACACTCCAGCGAAAATCCGTGCATATCCAGCAAAACACCAAGAGTTCTGAAAGTGAAATAACGGACATGGGCATAGAATTCATAGCGGGATGCGGGTGCAATCGGGTCATGAAACGTTCGGGCGTGCAACACAGGCTCAAGCAGGTATTCCGGTGCGGCGTAATTCGGCGTGGATATGTAGAGATAACCGCCATCGCAAAGGATGCGGTTCAGTTCGGATAGAAATTCATCCACGAACAGGAGATGTTCGATGGTCACAAGTGAGATGACAGCGTCGAAGGAACCGGACGAAAAGGGAAACCCGGTTTCAGAACTGTCAATGTCAAAACGCAGTGTGGGGGCGCCTAACTTCGCAAGATGACGCAGGCAGGAAGGGCTGAGATCGTGGCTGATCACCTTTGCCGGATAACTTTCCACCAGTCGTTGGGTTACATACCCAATACCGGCGGCAAGGTCCAAAACCTTTTTGTGATTCCTGTTTTCAAATACGGCGGGAAACACCCGATGACGTTCCTTGAATGGCGGAAAATTCAGGGAAAGTTCCTCGTCGGCAACCCGCGCTTCCTCTATGTTAATGGCATCTTTTCTCATCGCTTTCTCCTTAATTCCTGAAAACAACCCGGCGCAATACATCGTAGGCAAATTTACTCACAGCCAAAAAGGCGGGACGCGCTACCCAAACATTCCTGCCATACCCAACCAGCGCGCCGCCAAACTTGGCTTTGAAATCCCGAACCCCATACTTCTCATCCGGCTTGCCAGCGCCGCCAAAATCGTAGATACGGTAGCCGTTTTTACATCCCCACTCCAGAACATGCCACATCATGAGTTCATTCGGCGCATTGGGTGTGAACCGTCGATCCACGCCGCCATACCAACCGTATATGACATCCTTGTATATCAATTCGACGGATACCGCAGCGGGCTCTTCATCCACAAAAGCAAGCGTAAAACGAGCCATCTGCTTCGCCGCCAGCTGATCGAACGCGGCATGGAACAGGGAAATATCCGCCAGTGGGACATTCGCCAGCCCATATGTTTTTTGCAGCAGGTCGTAACAAATACGAATTTGTTCCCGTTCGCGGACTTCAGCGACCCGCACCCTATTACGCTTGATAGCTCTGCGGATGTGCTGGCGGGTGCGCGATCCAATTCGGTCAAAAACCGCTTCCACCGGACCTTGGAGATTGATTAGGTAATTCAAGTGTTCTTCGTACCTGAAGCCTGACTCTGAAAGAACTGGCAGGATGCCATTGGGTTCGGAAACATTGCGAATTTCCGTGAACAGAGAAACGATCCTCGCATGCAGCCGAAACTCGACAAGCAGGTCGTGCAAACCCTGCCTTCCCGCCTGCCCTTCTACGCAAAGGGCACCGCCAAAGACTACTGTGCGAGTGGTAAGTTTTTTCAACACGCCAGTGGAAATGGATATATGCACAGGGATTAAAAGAGCAGCAACCTTATCATCCTGTACAGCCGCCCAAAGTTCCGGGACATACCCCCTCGTCGCTTTCCAAACCTCGAACATTTCCGGGGTGTGAAAAACATTTCCCTGCGGGTGTTCCCTCACAAACGAACTCCACAACGCATGCGGCAGCTCGCGGACAATCTTCACGCCTCCATCCTTTCGGTTTCTTCAGAGGTGAGCAACTTGTACATCCTGACAAGCAGTTTGGATTGATGCTGCCACGCGAGCTGGTTATGGATGCGTTCCAACCCATATCTGCCAAGCCTGCCCTGTATAGCAGGGTTATCGATAAGAAAATCGAGTTTGCAGGCAAAATCCGCGCAGTCGTTCGGTGACGCGTACAAGGCAGCATCCTGTGCAGAGAAACGATGCTCGATCAGATCAAAGGACACCACCGGCTTTCCCACCGCCATATATTCCATCACTTTTGCCGCCGTGGAACGCTGGTTGTAAACATCCCCAGGTTCGGGCGCGGCACATACATTCATGGCATTTAAGTAACGCAGCACCTGTTCCTGTCCATCCACCCAACCCGTAAATTGCACATATTCCGCAAGCCCAAGACATTCCGATAGATGCTTCAACTCAGGCAATGCGTTGCCGCTTCCTACCAATACACAGAGTACATCCTTTCGCCCGATCTCAAAGACAAGATGCTTCATCGCATATAGCAGGTTGTCCACACCGTCCTGGGTCCCCATCACACCCACATACCCGATGATCGTTTTCCCGTTCTTGCGTAGCGCCGGTTCCCCCTCCGACTGATATAGTTCCTGCAGATCCGGTCCATTGCGGACGATGACAATCCGACCCTCGTCAACGTGATCGCGTTCCATTTCCACGCGTTTATAAGACTCATTGGTTGCAATCACGCGGTCTGCAAAACGACAGGCGAATTTTTCCAACCAGACCAACACCCGCGTGACAATCCACTTTGACCTGCCGCGAAAACGCGCTTCGTACAAGTCCGGGGCGAGGTCATGATGGTCGAGCACATATTTCTTCCCCAAAAGTTTGTAAAACCCCGCGATGAACACGAACAGGTCCGGTGGCTGATGCGCGTGAACAATGTCGAAGCCTTCGCGAAAAAAAACATAAAGCGAAAGCAGGAAAATCCTTGTCAGTGAGTAGGCATATTCCCAGATATACCCAACAAAGCCGACCTTCTCGACAGGCGGCGGATACCGATAGACGTTTACCCCTTCCCACATCTCCCGCATCGGCTGAGACCTCGAAGCGGGTGCAATTACTGTGACCTGATACCCCGCTGATATCAATGCGCGCGCCTCACGCCGTACACGGTCATCCTTTGGGAACGGGCAATTTTCCAATAGCATCAGAATGCGCCATCTTCCCTTCGTTCGTTCGGTATCCGATTTACCTGGTTTCGATTGCATCGTTCGCTCGTTTCGTAAGTTCGTCGGTTTAACTTCTCATCAACAGGTTGAGAACATAATTAACTTCCGACCTAAACCGGATTCGCCTGAAAATGTTCCAGTAGCCCCAGTCAAGGGCAGAATTGTAGAAACGGTCATATGCTTCCGGATAAAAAACGACCTGTCCGCCGAAGCCGAATTTAAAGGAGGCAACGGAACCTTCGTTTTTGTCAGGTACATGCCCCGTTTGCAAAATGGACTTTGCGATGTCGGGGGAAATCCCCTCGAAATCATAATAACGATACCCCTGCCGTTTTGCCCACTGGATCGCCTCCCACTGCAGAAGGTCATTCGCATGAAGTTCCCTGTGGCGTCCCATCCAGCCGCCTTTTTTATAAATGACCGTATCGCCAAATGAAACCAGAAGCAGGGATGAAAGCACCTCTCCCTGATACTCAGCCAGGAAAATCTTGGCAAAGCCGCGAGAGCCAAAGACCTCAAAAAATTGCTTCCAATAGCGAAATGGATATTCCTTGATATTCTTTCGGTCGCTCGTCGCTGTCAGGGTCTGGTAGAACAGATCAAGATCGGATTCTGTCGCTTCCCGGACAGTTACCCCCCTGCGGTTTGCCAGACGAATGTTGTACCGTGTAGTGGAGCGCATTGCCGCGAGGATCACATCGGGGTCTTTATTCAAATCAATGACCAGGGTTGAAAAAGGCGCAGGGGCAAAGGAGATCAGACTTTTTTTGTAGCCCCATTGCTCCATGCGTTCTGCCAGATTATGACGGTCATTGGGAGGTTGGATGGCAAGGTATTGAATATGTGCTTCCCTGCAATATCGGTGAATCCCGCTTACGACCAAATCCTCGAGCGGCTGATCGCCCCCGATAAACAAGGGACCTTTCACCACATACCCTATCAAACCCAACAACGGCACCCGCCGCACCAGCATTTGAGCGCCGCCCGCAATGTCTCCTTGTTTGCACGCAATAAATCGCACAGACTGCCAGCCAAGCAGTGATTTGATGCTCGCCCACATTGCAGTTTGAACGTGATGCCCGCCGTGACATTTCGCGACAAAATGATCCCATGCATCATCTTTGATGCCGGTGGATATTTTTAATTCGTAGCCGGTCAATTCTTGCGATCTGATCATCTTCCAATCCATCATGTCTTGTATTTCAACCAGGATGATAGACCCCAGCTGAGGGATCCATGCTCGCGCTGAAAATGCAGGTAATCCAGCGCCGTACGATTATGTATGGGTTTGCGTTCCTTCCAGAGCGTGGGTAATTCACAGACGACAGCCCAAACAGCCCGGAACACCCAATCCATGCGCTGCATTCGAAACCCTTTCACCGTTTCAGCTGCAATCTTCAATGGAAGCATCCAAGCAAGCAGCCACCACGGATAGCGGACCAGATATATGCGCAAAGCGTTGCGAAAATCGTGATACCTGCGCTCGCTACTGGCGATCCGCTTTTGGGGTGAGGCGCGATGTAATATCACCACGGAAGGACAATACAAAATCCGATAGCCTGCATCCAGCATTCGCAATGCCAATTCCTCGCCTTCACGCCCAAAGAACAACCGCTCCCAAAACATGCCGGTTTTGAGAAGCGCATCCCTGCGGAAGGCGCATCCCGTCTCGGAAAAAGTATGGGTATAGAAAGGTGTGTCGCTTTTCATCTTTTGTTCTTCGCTGTACGCCCAACCGGCAATAGGATCGAAATTCCGCGTAAAAGCGTTGACGACCTTTGAGTTCACAACGCCAATGGTCGGGTCTGTCTCAAACGCGGCTACAAGGGCGTGTAACGCGCCGCCCTCCAGTCTGGCATCACTGTCAAGGCAGAGGATGTATTCGCCGTCCGCTTCTTGCATACCGACATTGCGTCCGCCTGAAGCGCCACGATTCTCTGAGAGGCGAATCAGTTTCACGGTCGGGAATGAAACGCGAATCTTATCCGCCGTTCCATCGGTCGAGGCATTATCCGCCACAATGATCTCAAAGCACGGATAGTCCTGCCTGTACACTGAGTGGATGGTTTCCAAAACATCCTGCGCACGATTCCAGGTGGCGATCACAACGCTGACAAGCGGCTTTGTGGACATTTCAACGAGCGCCTTTTGTATATCGAAAATTTCTCATGCCGATCTGGTCCAGCCATTGCACGCTCATTTGCAGACCTTCCTCCAGATCGACCACCGGCTGGTAGCCAAGCATGTGGCGCGCCTTGCCCGAAAGATACGTTGCCCGGCGCCCATATAGTTTAAGGTCGTGAACGCGCGGTGTGGTCTTCATACGGGTTTCCACGAACTTCATGATGCGCCTCGCCTGTCTCTGCCTGGCAGCCACCAGTTTGATAAAACGTTCAAACCGATTGCGCGCGAATTTGATCGAATCACGAAGCGGTTCCATCAACCGTGTCTTGAAGCCGATCCCCTGAGATTCGTACACCTTCAATGGAGGCAAATCAAGCGCGTCGTTGAAGCGCTCAAAGTATTCGTTCCAGGTGGGTTGCTCCGGCCCGTTCAAGATGAAGACCTGTCCGGGCGCCAGATCCGACTTGGCGGCGAGCAGAATGCCATCCACAAGGTCGGAGATGTATATGAGGTTGCAAAGTCCATCTGCCGCGCCTTTGAAGATGCCCCAATTGCCAGCCAGCAATTTGTACGCCAGATTGACCGTGAACGTCTTGCTGAACGGACCGTACACGATCGGCGGGCGAAGGATGACCATGGGTAATCCCTTGCTATGATATTCCCAGCACACGTTCTCTGCTTGAATTTTGTTGTCTGCGTACGGGTCTTGCATGCTCTGACAGGGGAAGGTCTCGTCGATGCGACCCGACTGTTGACCGAAAACCTCGGTGGTGGAGACATGCAGGAAGCGCTGCACGCCATGCCTGTATGCCGCTTCCAGAACATTCTGAGTTCCCTGAGCAATCGATTCATCCGAACCCTTGGCGCAGTGAATGACTTGTGAGACCCCCTGCATGGCTTCATCCAGTTCCGCTGGATTCATGATATTGCACGGGACAATATCCATGCAAAACCTCGCCGGGCGCGCCGCACCAGACCAACTATGCACACCGGCACGCACGGGCTCCCCCCTTAGGTACAACGTTTCCGCCACCCACCCGCCAATAAATCCCCCAGCCCCCGTTACCAGAGTCAGGGTATCAGGCGACATCCTGCACCTCCTCAAAGCGATACCAGGGCATATTCATCAGCCGGGCCTTTTCATACGCTTCATCTGTGAATTCGATGGATTCCAAAACATCCGATCCGCACACCAGCGGTTTTTCCTCTTTTTGAATGACAGCAACAAAATTGGATGCGATCTCCCGCGCAACATCCAGCTTGGTATGGATGGGAGACTCCACGATCATTTCGCGTTTACGACCATTTTCCGAAATGATAAGCTTTTGGTAATCATAGATCTCCCCTTCGATTGTCGCTTTTTCGCATTCGATGGAAAAGCGACAAGGCACATCGGCAAACCAACTCATCACCAGTTTCCCCTTGCATGAATCCCTTTCAAACTCGACATGCGCCACAGCCTCACTACCGCCAAACGAGTCATTGCAAGAGGAGATCACAGTCGGCTTGCCGCCAAGCCACCAGCAAATATGATCCACGGCATGCGCGCCACGGTCACGTAAAATTCCACGCGTGGAGGGATCTGACTTGAAGTAAAACCCGCTCACCGTGGGCCAGTTGAAAATTTCGCCGATCACATACTCCATCTTCAATGGGCTCCCAAATGTTTTCGAAGCCAGCAATTGTTTCACCATGGCAAAATGAGGGATGATCCTTTGCAGGTAATTGACCACCAGCTCGGTCTCTTTCTGATGCGCCATCTCGATCAGGATACGCGCCCGGGCGGCATCCTCTGCCAATGGTTTTTCACACAACACAGGGATTCCACGCGACAGGAATTCGACTCCGACCAAGGCGTGTAGTCCGGTGGGAAGCGCGATAATGACCCCATCCGCTTCATTCTGGACCTCGCGGTAGTCCCGCACTTTCCGTCGAACCGGATACTTCGCCGAAAGTTTATCGAGACGGCTGGGATTCTCGTCCACCAAAATCAGGTTTTCCATGATCTCAGGCAGCGACGCGAGCGCAGGCAGATAGTATTCCTCCGCAATCGCACCGCAGCCGATCAACGCAATATGGGGCACCTTAGACCTTGTCATGCATTGCTCCTTTTTAATATCCAGCCAAGGCTTTCAAATAGACCTGCCTGGTTTCCATTGCGATCCGTTCCTGTTCACGGCAGACCCACTGCCTGGCATTTTCTTCCATACGGCGATACAGGGCGTTGTCATTCAAAATGCGCACAATTGCATCTGCCAAACGTTCAGGGTCGGCAGGCGGGACGAGGAAGCCGGTTTTGCCTTCCTGAACATATTCCGGCAGCGCACCGACATTTGTCGCCACGACCGGCTTCCCAAACACATACGCCGTGGTCAACATACCGCTGGTCGAAGCGGAGAGATAAGGCAAAGCGACCAGACTTGCTTTTTGAAAACATTCCGCCATCTTTGCCGAAGTGAGAAAACCCTCTTGAAATTCAAATTTGCTTTCATCCACAACCAGAGCCCGGCAGCGCGGCAGATCCTCGCCATGCGCGGCGATCAAGAAACGGGCATTGGGTATTTTCTCTGTCACAAATGGCTGCGCACGGATGAGAAACTCCAAGCCTTTACGGGGCTGGGCTTTCCCTGGGAACAAAATGGTTTGCAACTCCGCTTCATGAACCCCTTCCGCCCATTTCGCCGCAGCAATGCGCGGGATCAGCGAAATGTAAACAATCTTGTGCGCAGGCACGGAATACAAACGGCGTACAACGTCCGTCTGGTCGGCTCCATTGACGATGATCAATTCAGAACCCAGTGTGAGCAGTTTCGCGATCATCCACAAAACGAATACAGGAAGTTTTTCGCCGAGGTTGGGCTGAGGGATGATCATGGTGGAGACAACAGGGACGTCGCGAATCCAGCAGGCAAGGACAGCAATCCACAATTCACCGGGTCCCATCAAGATGTGCGCCACATCCAGTGAGTCGGCTTCGATCATGCGTTTCAGGCGAGTCACTGCAAGGAGGGAACGCGGGTCACGCATGCGCGGGAAGTGGAAGAGCCGCACGGTCACGTTTTGGGGGACGAGTCGCTTCTTGTAAAGTAATTCAAGCAAAAGGTCTGGAGAAGAAGCGTTGGGCGATTCACCAAGGTACCAGGCAAGATTGGTCATGGAGAGATACAACGTCACTTCATCACTTGCATCTCCCAATGCGTTGGCAAGGTCCAACCCATAATCCAGGTCATCCGAAACGATCAGGCCGATGCGCAGAGGGCTCATATTCGTGTCTCTCCGATTGTGCGGGTGACAACCTGATAAGCGTCTTCGAGGAGCAGGTTCCAGTCAAATGCTGCCGAGTAATTCAGAGCCAATTCGGAACACAACCGGTACAGGGTCGAATCCTTGAGAAGGGCTTCTGCGGCTTCGGCGAATTCATCGGCGGAGTTGCCGATCAGCAAGCCGGCTTTGGATTCCTGCATGATGATTTCGGTCTGCCCGAGTCGGCTGGCTATGACGGGCAATCCCGCCGCCATATATTCGATGATCTTCAGCGGGGTGGCGTAATGGCGGAAGGTACTGTCGGGAAGTGCGGTGGTGATGCCAACATCCGCTTGTGCAAGGATGGACGGAAGCGCCTCATAGGCAAATGTGCCTAGGAATTTCACCCGTTCCTCTTGCCCGAGTTCACGGCTGAGTTGACGCAGGGCAGACTCTGCCGGTCCATAGCCTGCGATCAACAGCCGGACATTGGGGATGCGTTCTGCAAGTGTGGGTAGTGCGCGAATGGCAATCTCGATATTCCACAAGGGCGAGAGGCTGCCCATATACAGGAGTGTGGGCGGGTGAGATTGTTTTTCTCTTGCACGGGAGAACAACGAAAGGTCCAAGCCGTTGGGGATGACCTCCACCTGTTTCGCGCCTTGCTTCTTGCGCAGGTCTGCCAACAAACCGTTGACAGTGATGACCACGTCTGATACTCGGGCGCAAAGTCGTTCGCGCCGCTCGACCCTGTTCCGTTTAAAGGAGCGGGTCTCCAAGCCAGGGTGGTAATCCCAGTCGTCGTAGATAAGTTTCTTTACGCGCCCGGAACGTTTGAGGAACGCCGCTGTCCACGCATTGCCGGGGTAGCCGAAGACGGCAGCATCATAGGGCGCTTTGATGCAATGACAAAGGTTCAAATAACGCCACAGGTCTTTGATGGGCATTTCGACGACATCAGGAGCAAAGACATCCCGAATGATGATGCGGCGCGAGTTTCCATTGCTCTTGATCTCGATTCTGTTTTGAGTCAGATTGCGTACGCCAACACACATTTTTTTCATCAGCGGGGCAGGCGCGCCACCATACATCTTCCGGTAACCGACCACGTCCATACCGGCGAACCGACCTTCGAAGTAATTCGCCATGTGACGTGTACGGTGGTTCAATCCCGAAAGCAAATGCCAGCCGCCGATGAAGAGGATGCGTCCAGAGTGCATTGCGTTTTTGATTCCTTTTAGAAATAACCGAGCGCGCGCAGATGGTTTTCGAGCAGTTCCTTCTCTTCAGGTGTCATCTCGACCGATTTGGATTGCGAGAGCGTGATCTGGTCTGTAATCTCCAGCGGGTTGGAGGCAAGATAGGTCTCATCCACCAGATCGGTCAGTACGCTTCCATCCACGTAATCGGGTATGGGGAGTTTGTTCAGGTACAGGACCGTCGGCGTAATATCCGTGATCTGAGCATTCATCATGGATGGGTTCCTGCGAATATTCGGTCCGCAGGCGATGAAGATGCCCTCGGGGCAGTGCCCACCGGAACGATCCATTCCATACAGAAAGGATGGCGTGACCAGTTCATCGGGGAATCCTTCCTGGAGCGAATAGCCATTCTCAGGAATCAGAACGAGGTCGGGTGAATTCTGTGACCAAGGACCATGATATATTTCGGATTTTTCATAGGCGGCTTGAAGAACGGGTTTTCCCGTCTCCGGATCGATAATGCCTCTAACCTGTGAAAGCACTTCTCTTACCAATTCGTTGTATTGGTCTACCTCCACACAGCCCAACGACTCACGTCCTTTCAGGTTCACTTGAAGGGATTGAGAGGATACGCCGGCAAAGAATACTCGCGTTTGAGACCAATCCACATTTTGATTCAATCTTGCCTTCTTTCTTTTTTCGTTCAGGCGCTCTTTGAAAGTAAAGATCAGGCTGCGCGAGATGGGATTGTTCTTTAACGCCGTTTTCAAGCCCTGGCTGGCTGCCAGTTTGTTCCATAGAGAATGACCCATGCGTTCATATCGGGTTTCCGCCGACGTCACCGGGGTTTCCTTCAAATGCAGGTACCCTTTTTGTCGCAGCCAGTTTTCGATGTATACGTCCTTCGACAACCCGGTAAAACCGTGGTCGGAGACGATGAAAAAGTTGCTTTCGGGGCGCGTTGCGATGATTTCCGCCAGGCAGCTATCGATATAGCGGTAATAAGCAGAAATGGATTCCATAAGTATCTTGCTTGTTCGTTTGGGATGGCGCGGATGTGTCTTGTCCCAGTATTTCCAGAAAAAGTGCTGGATCTTGTCGGTTCCGTCGAAAACAGCAAACAGGAAATCCGGCTGATATTCATTTTGCAAACGGATAATCCAATCCGCTTGAATGCGTGTTTTCTGTTTAATCTCCTCAAGAAACGCTTCAGGACTACCACCATTGACAAGAGTTTTTCCGATGAGCCACTGCTCGCCGGGGTTCCCAATTTTCGGACTGATTTCTGGGGGATGGGTATATATTTCCGCGCTCCAAGGCGTGACCAGACCGCAGATCATGAAACCATCCACCGGTTCAGGGGGAAAGTGGATGGGCAGATTCACGATTCCAGTCGTCATCTTGAAGCGGTTCATAATCCGCCACAACGGCGGCGCAGAAATACGTGACATGGCGTCGATGGGAACCTTATCGTAGGAAGTATCGATACAGGTAAAGTCGAAGATGTTGTGCTTGCCCGGGTTGACGCCCGTAATCATGGACGCCCATGCGGGAGGGGAGTTTGGGGGAACAGTGGAGTTCAGCACACCATGACTGCCGTTTTCCATCAATTTTTGTAACATGGGCAATTCCCCCCGCTCCAGCAGGGAATTGAGAATTTTCCAGTCAGCGCCATCCAAACCCAGAACCGTGGTTTTCATCAGATTTTTTCCTTCTCATCGTTCTTCATTATCGAATCAGATGTTCATTTGGTACTTTGAGTTTCTTTCGATTAAACATTTGGAAGAACAAATCCACATCGGGTCGTCCGACAACGCCCAACGCGAACAGGGCAAGCCCATAGGTCAATGGAGATACAACAAACACTGCCAATAACAGATGCCATTCCGAACACAGAGCCCAAAGTACACATCCTGCCATAATAGAAGCCGCTAATATGGATTTGAGTATCAGCATATAGGGAATCAGGATGCTCAAACGTTTGTGACAAATCAGGGTAAGCGGAATGAACAAGATGGCGCCGGGAATGATTCTTGTCAGGGCGGCGCCGACCAAGCCAAACCGGGGAGTGAGGGTCAAAGACAGGCCAACTGTCAGGATCACACTGATGACAGCGAAGCGGGTCGAGATTCCCTGTCCGCCAGTGGCGTTTAAATATGAGCCGTTTGCATATCCAAAAATCCAGAAAAGAAGCGGAGAAAGAATCATCAACACTGTGGCAGCCTGTTCAAAGCCCGCCCCAAATACCAGATCGATCACCTGCCCTGCGGTTATAAATGTTCCAAAGGAAAGGGCACATCCCAAAAGAAGGAGGTATTTGAACGAAATTGAGTACACTCGTTTCAGTTCGTCCGGGGATGTGGCATGAAATTTCGAAAAAACGGGGAAAATCGCTTGCAAAAAAATGCCAGGCACCAGCAGGAGATAATTCACCAACAGAGCTGCAGAGCTATACCAGCCAACTTCCTCTTCCGGGCGAAAGAGAGAGAGAACGAACACATCCACTTCTTTTGCGACAACAGAAACGAATAGCATTGCCGCAAACGGCAGTGTCGAGAGGAACAAACTGCGGGTGATGGCGAGGTCGATCCTGAATTTTGGAAGAACAAACTTCCATTTCAAGATGACCAACCCAAGGATTAATTTGACAAAGCTGGCAAGCACTGAAATCGAGACGATGACAAAAAGACTGGCATGCAATGCAATTGCTGCCATACTCAACAACATGTTCAGAATATCCCTGCCTGTTTGCAACGCGGCTGAATACTCCATCTTTTCATACGCACTGAACACGGAAAAACAAATCAACGTTAATTCGTCTAAAATAAAAACAAAGCCGTAGATCAAAATCACTGTGATCGTGGTGGGGGGATAATCGATCAACCAGGAGAAAAGCAATACCAGCACAAAAAAAATACCAACGAACACGCCCCGAAGGAAGAAAAGATTGGGAAGATACGCTGACACGCGGGACCGGTCCGCGGAAATATCCCGAATGGTGACATCGTTCAAACCGAAATTGAGCAGCAAGCTCAGCATTGCCACAAATGAAGTTGCTGTGGCAATGATACCCATACCAGAAGCCTGAACATACCTGGATAAAGCGGCGATATACACGACCCCCAATGCAATCGCGATACCACGCCCAAGCAGTAATACACCGGTATTCTTAAGAACGGTCAGCCCGGTTCTCATTTGAGTGCCTTCCTATCAGCGAGTTCCCTGCAGCTTGCCGACACTCTGCGCACCAATTCTGGAAAATTTGTCAACGCTAATTTACCCGCATGCAAAATCCGGCGGAAAGGCGGGACGCGAAGATGATAGTAACAAGGCAAAACTTCCACACCAAATCCCATCTTCCATTTCGCAATCCCGGGCTGAACCAACGGGTCGATCACCATCAGGTCGAACGTGTGGCAGCCCAGGGCATGTGCATGAGAAGCAATAGTCCATGCCAAAAGATCGTTCGACGAAAGATTTGCAAACTCCCTGCGCCAGCCAATATCCCAGGCATATACCGTGTCCTTAAAATAAAGCACAATACTTCCGGCAATGTATTCTCCCTTGTAACTGGCGAGAAATAATCTCGCCAGTCCAATCGGCTCAAGAGCCTCCATCACCTGTTTGTAGAAATTCATTCCGAGCAATTCGATTGGGTTGCCGGAACGCGGGTCAAACGCGCCGCTAAGTGTGGAGTTCACAAGCATCTGGTATTGATCCAAGTCCGCACTGCTCCCATGGACAATCGTTACCCCCTCCCGCATCGCTTTGCGGATTTTCGTGCGTTTGTCTTTGTCCAAGCGCGACCATAATTCCTCTTCCGTGAAGTTCAAATGCCAGAGCGGGGTCTTGAACATTTCCCGTGACCGATATCCAAGCCTTGTGATCGAGGCGGGGTTTCCTCCAGGCGGTGACCATATGTGAAAGATGGAAAGAGGCTTGCGAGATTCCGCTGCGCGCAATAACGCTGTAATGACCGAAGCATCTTCGCCAACAACCACAGGTCCACCGTATATGCTGAACATGTTCGCAAGGGAGGAATAACAAAGAGCCGAATCCAGTACAAAAAACACATATACGCCAACCGGGCGTTCATCCTGTATCGCCAGAAGAACAATGTCTTCGAAACCAGATTGCCGGGAGAGTATCCGATTCCACTCGATACTATGAAAGATCGTAGCGCGATCCGACTCTTCCAACACCTGCCGGATGGACATTTCATCCTCCGGGCTCAACGTTGAAAGACTCAGGTGTTTAATGGTCAGGCTCATTTTGATACCAATATCCGCATCGCCTATACGGGCAGGGGAAGTTCCTGCGAAGACATTAATTCATCGGCAAATTGGCCCATATTTACTTTTTGCCCGTTTATGTAGGAGCGATGAATCGCCTTTTCAACCAGAATGTTGAACAGCCCCTGCTCACCAGGGGTTTCAGGGGCGGTCCCTTTTACATAGGCGTTCATAAATCCTTCGATGGATTTGTAAAAACAATATTCGTATCCTTTTGAAAAAACTCCGTTTCGATGCTCAAGATCCAAACCGAACTTATCGCGCTTGCTCGTCCATGAAAGATTCCCCACTACATCCTCCATGCGTATGCCTGTTAATGTGACGGCCCCCTTCTCGAACAGGGTATCGACGCTAAGGATCAAGCCGAAGGGATCGAAGAAATAGGAGGAAGTAACAGTACAAACCGCCTTGTTCCTTAACTCAAATGTCGCCGCCATATTCCTCGAAGGGACATATAGAATGTCGTGATCGAATTTCCTCCAATCCATGCCACCGAACGGACGCATGGCGTCGTCGTTCTGGTAGGAAGCCGAAACTGAGATGATCTCGCCGCCAAGAAAAGAGACTAGGTCTAGCGCGTGGTGATAGCTGAAGGCATGTACTTTGATATCCAGCAATTCGAGCTTTCCAAAATAACAATTCTCGATAATCTCCTTCAGTTTTTGGACGCCGGGCATGAAACGATAGTTGTAGTTGACTCCCAAAACGCGGCTTCTTTTCCGCGCCAGAGCAACCATTTGCTGCGCCTCGTCATAGTTCGAGGAAAGGACTTTCTCGCTGAACACATCGACATCCCGGCACAGGAGGTCCGTGACCGGCTGGTGATGAAGCCACTCGCGTGTGCAAACAGACACGAGATCCAGATCGAGGCGGGAAGTCATTTCATCCAGCGATGTGAATGCAGCACATCCATGCCGCCGGGCAAGGGATTGCGCCTTCTCAGCGTCAATATCCGCAACCCCGGCAACTTGCACGCCTATCAGTCGTTGAAAACCCGCCGCATGCATTCCGCCCGCATAACCGCATCCAAGAATCCCAACCCGAATAGGTCGTGGAATGGGGACAGATAGGTTCACGCTTCCCGGTCGTTGAATAACAGGCTTGCTGCGTTTGAAGGGTTGGTATTTATCCTTCCAGACGCCTTCATAAGCCCGGACGGGTCGGAACGGCGTCATCAAGCCCCATAGACGATGGTACATATTTCTCAGAAGAGTGATCTTACGAAGTTCCCGCTTGGGATTATGAACAAGGCGTTCGAAGGTTTGCACCCAAGGGCGTGCATGAAATTTAAGTTTTGATGTAATTTCCCGCCCCTCAAGACAGGCTTCGATGTATTCTTTTGCAAACCGAAGTTCCGCACGTTTCTCGGCAAGGGAGTAATTGGAGAACTCGAGTTCCAGCGAAATCCCACCGTCATACCCCTTTTCCCGAAGCATTTCGATAAAGGACTTGAAATCCACATGTCCCTTACCGGGAGTAATCGAAATATCCTCGCCGCAAACATCGCGCAAATGAATATTGCCGATCCGCTCAAGACCGAGCTGCTCAACCCCGGCAAGCGGGGTAACCTTCTCACCGCGAAAAACATGGCTCGTATCGAACGTGCATCGGATGCGTTTATCATCCAGAATCTCGAACAGGCGGAGGGTTTGACCGACCGTTTCGGTAAATGTGTTCAAATGCGGCGATTCGATCTGAAGTTGAATGCTTTTCTCCCCAGCCAGATCCGCAACCCGACACAAGCCGCGGGCGATGGATCTTGCTGTAGCCTCCCATTCCTCCTCCTCCACCTTCGAACCCGGAATGACCGTAACACACCTGACATCCAGTTCCAACGCCAGCTGAAAACCCGCCTCCATGTTGGAAAAGGTCTGAGATATCTCTTCTTTCAGAAATGATCCGGGTGTCAGGTACAGTGAGGTAATTGCCTGGTTATTTCTGAAAAGGGTTTCCTTGAGTTTCTTCACGAAATGGGAACGATCCCCCTCAAAATGAAGGTGCGGACAAAAACCCGGTACATCCACAATTTCCACGTACTTGAATCCATCTGCGGCGATGAGGTCGAGCGCGCGAAAGATCTCCATTTCATGATGCAAGACCGTCGAACAAGCTAATGTATGAGCATTCATCTGCTCCTCCAATGAACATGCTAGGACAATTTTCGAATCAATTCCGGCACAGCCTTTGCAGGCTTGCGATGAACCATCCACGATATACCCGACAAAATACCCAACAGGCGGGCAAGGCGCGGTTTGAACGTATGCCGATTCATCTTGATGATCGAGCCAACCAACCGATACAAGGCTTGCGACCCGCTCCAAACAAGGTATCGAAAAAGATGAAACCAGCCCTTATGTTTTGCAATGGCAATGATGCGGCTGCGTTCGAGAAAATAGTTGTTGATCGGGCTTCCCACCCCGCCGGTGGTAACGCTACCGTAATGCCATAGTTTTGCGTGCGGGGTGTAATAGATCTTCCAGCCCGCTTTTTTAGCGCGCAGTTGCCAGTCGAATTCCTCACATTGCAGAAAGAACTGCGGATCGTACCCGCCGATTTGGTCGTACAACCGTTGGTTGACGAGGGTGTAGACGTCATCCACGAACGCGCGTTCCTCCATCGCTTCATACTGACCCGCGTCCTTTTCCTCATACCCGATATAGTCTCCCGACCCTTGAATGGGGTCGTCCTTTTTCCCAACCGACTGGAACACATCGCGCCGGTCATGGAAATACACTTTGCCGGTAACAAAACCCGCGCGGTCTTGCGCTTCAGCAGCGTCTACTAGCGCTGTCAATGCATGGCGGTCGATCTCGGTGTCGTTGTTCATGACAAGGAAGTAGTCCGCACCCAGATTGGCAGCGTATTCGAGCCCAGCGTCAAACCCGCCTGCGTACCCTCGGTTGGGTTTGAGCGCGAGGATATGCACCTGTGGAAAATTCGCCCGCAAAAAAGACTGTGTCTCATCAGAAGAACCGTTGTCAATCACAACAACTTCGTAATTCAAGTAGTCCATGCCCAGTACGGTAGGCAGGCAGCCCTTCAGCCATCTGATGCCGTTGTAGCTCAGGATGAGAACGAAGACCTTCGGGATATTCATGAGTGTGGCATCTCCGAGCTCATGCGCTGGCGATACAGGTTCGGGTCTACGACCATGCCCATTTTTTCAGCATCCAGTTCAAGGTCCAAAAAGACGCGGAGGTTTTCGATCTGCGGGGTGGGATTTTTCAGCAGGTCGTTGTAATTAACATCCAGTCGTTTTACGCGCGGTTGGGTCTTGAACCAAGCATCGACCTGGTTGAGATGCTTGTAGAACAAGCTGACCAAATCATCGGCACTTAGTTGTTGGTTGCTGCCGCGATGTTCGAGCATGGTGTGCTGCGAGGCGGTGATTTCGAGGATCGCACGTTGCATGAAGATGACGCGATAGTCGAATTGAGTTGGAAGGTGGGGCAGGAAGACAGCCACGATTTTGACGACCTTCCCTTGCGCATCGGTAATCCAGGCAGAATCGCCCTGCGGAAGTTTTTTAACGCGTTCAAGTTCATAGTAGCCGTTTGGGTTATCCACATCGGCGGTACGGATGTTATCCATGAGCGGGGTCATGCCACCCGCTTCGAGCATCTTCATCATCATGGAAGTGCCCGAACGTGGCAAACCGGATACGACGGTGATGAATGTATGATTCATAGATGCAACCTATCCATTCGAGTCGAATTCCTGCAAAGCCTCGATGACATAATCCACTTCCACATCAGTCAAATCTGGGAACAAGGGCAGGGTGATGAAGGTTTGCCAGAGTTGTTTTGAGACGGGGATCGGGTCGTCGAATTGCGAGAACAAGGGGTGCAGCGGCAGCGGCAGGAAATGCACACCTGTTGCAATGCCGAGTTTCTTCAGGTGGATGATGAGCTTGTCACGCTGGTCGCAGCGTACGCCGAACAGCCAATAGGCACCATTCTCCAGCTCATAGGGCAGGAGCGGCTTGATCGTTTTGCAACCCTTGATGCCTTCAAGGTAGCGGCGGATAATCTCTGCGCGGCGGGCGTTCATTCGGTCGAGTTTCTTCATCTGTGCAAGACCAATCGCTGCCATGACGTCGTTCATGTTGTATTTGTAGCCGAGCACGGCGATCTCGTAATACCAGTGACGGGCGTCGAGCATTTCCTGGCTGGTGTATCCCGCCGAGCGCTTCCAGGTATCCTTGTCGATGCCAACCCAGCGATAGGCGCGGAGCGGTTCGATGAGGTCGACCTGATCGGAGCAAATCATGCCGCCATCACCGGTGGTCATGCTTTTCTTTTCCTCGAAACTAAAACAGCCGATGTCGCCCCACATGCCCAGGCGTTTTCCTTTGTAATAGCCGCCCGCGCAGTGGGCGCAATCTTCGATCACTGCCAGATGATGAGCCTTCGCAATCTCCAACAAATTTTCCATCGGCACAGGATGACCACCCAAATGCACCGGGATGACCGCCACGCAATTCTGCGTGATCTTTCGTTCCATGTCGTTCAAATCTATTGAAAGTGTGACCGGATCCACATCCACGAACACCGGGACAAGGTCGTTGTACAACACAGCCGTGGCAGTGGATGCAAACGTGATGGCAGGGATGAGAACTTTGGAGCCGCGTGGAAAATGGTAGGCAGTGAGCGCAAGATGCAAAGCAGCTGTGGCGGAGTTGACACCCACCGACATTTTCGCGCCAATGTATTCACTCCATTCATTTTCAAACTGCGAAACAAGCGGTCCCAAGCCCAGCCAGGCACGTTCGAAAACGCCGCGCAGATTTTCAAGTTCCTCCTCCCCCACGCTGGGTTTGAACAGGCGGACTTGCATGCGAGGTTTATCGGACATTCATCATCTCCTGTCGTTAACCAAAACCACAATTGTCCAACGTGAACGGTGAAATAAAATCGGAGAAACGCGGCAGATTCTGGTCTTTGGCAGAGACGAACGGCGAATGCGCAGACCAGTCGATCTTAAGGGTTTCATCATCCCAACGAATGCCGCCTTCAGATTCAGACGCATAGCAGGCATCTACGTGATAATGAACGATGGCGCTTTCGGTCAAAGAACAGAAGCCATGCGCGAATCCTTTGGGGATGTAGGCATAGTTAAATTTATCCGCAGATAATTCGAGCGCTTCCCACTGACCGAATGTTGGGGAGTCGCTGCGGAGGTCGACGAACACATCGAGCACGACTCCCGACAAAGCGCGCACCAGTTTAGTCTCGGTGTGGGGCGGCTTCTGAAAGTGGAGTCCGCGCAGGGTCCATTTATGAAGCGACATGGATTGATTCTCCTGAAGCCAGCCTGTGATTAATCCATGTTCGGCGAAGATATTACGGTCGAAGGTTCGCATGAAATAGCCGCGCTCATCCCGTTTCGGTGTCAGGCGAATTTCATAACATCCATGCAATCGAAGCGGTTTGATATCCATCACAACAGATCCCGCATTCTCTCGTTTTCAAGTTTGAAGAAGCGTGTGTACCATTCCACGGTTTTTTGAAGACCAAGATCCAGGTCAATGGCTGGCTCCCATCCCAGGGCAGTTTTTGCAAATTCATAACTGACATGCTGTTCGGGAATCTCATGACGGGCGGCATCCTGAACAACCGGCGCGAGGTCTGTCCGACCCAAAGCGGATAAAATTTTTTGCGCCACGTCCAACACCGTGTGGGATCGCATCGCCCCAAAATTGATGGCGGTTCCCGCGGCGAGCTTCCCCTGCAAGGCGGCGGAGAGTGTCTTCATGTAAGCGTGGATGATATCGCCCGCGTAAATGTAATCGCGCCTGAGCAAACCGTTGCTGCGAATGAGCGGAGGCTCGCCAAAAAGCGCCGAGCGGATCGTGCCGGGGATCAGACGATCCCAATGCAAATCCCCCTCGCCGTAAATGTTTCCGCTTCGTACGATGACAATGGGCATGTTGAAGGCTCTGGCGTACGTTTGAGCGAGCAGGTCGCCACAAAGTTTGGAGGCATCGTAAGGATGGTCATATCCCATGAGCGCCGAAGACTCGTCATACGCCCTCGGCTGATTGCCATAGACCTTGTCCGTGGAGATCCAGATGATGGTCTTGATGCGCTTACCGACGTTGCGGCATGCTTCCAAAAGGTTATATGCGCCGCGCACGTTGCTTTCCATCGTATCGACAACCGAATCCATTGCCGTATCCACGAGAGGCTGGGCAGCGAGATGAAATATCACCTCCGGATTGGTGCGCCCAACGATGCGCAGGCAGTCATGAAAGTCTGCCAGATTGCCGTGATAAACCGACGACCCAATGGGAAGCATCTGGCGCTCATAATCCAACACGAATAGTGAGGGATGCGCGCCTAATTCGCTCAACGTGTGCAAGAGGTGGCTGCCGATAAAACCCGTGCCACCGGTAATCAATATGGCGCGTTCCTTCAATCGCGCGAGATGCGAGTCCTGAACATACTCGCTCAAATCTTCACGCGGATAGTCAGGAAACCCACCCGGTTGAAAAGAAGACATCCACATTCCCATGTTCAAGAGTTCCAAACCTTCCAGGGCGCTTCATCAGATTGCCATAGCCCTTGCAAATAGCGGACATCGCGCAGGGTATCCATGCACTGCCAAAACCCCTGATGCTGATATGCCGCCAGCTGGTTATCTGCCACCAGCATCTCAACCGACTCGCGTTCCCAATCCGTCGAATCGCCGCTGATATAGTTCAGCACCTGCGGTTCGAGCACGAAGAATCCGCCGTTGATCCAGCCTTCGCCGATCTGTGGCTTTTCCTTGAATTCCACAACATGGTTGTTCGCCAGCACCATCCCGCCAAAGCGCGCCGGCGGGCGGACAGCCGTCACAGTGGCGAGTCTTCCCTGCTGCTGATGGAAGTCAATCAAGCGGCGAACATCCACATTCGAGACGCCGTCTCCATACGTCAACATAAAACGTTCGTTACCGATCAACGAAGCGAGGCGTTTGATGCGCCCACCTGTTTCCGTTTGGAAGCCTGTATCCACAAGATGAACGACCCAGTCCTCAGCTTCGCCATCATGCACATCCACCCTGCCATCTCGCATACAAACCGTCAGGTTGCTGTGCAATTGGTGATAGTTGATAAAGAAATTCTTGATGAACTCGCCTTTGTACCCAAGCGCGAGAATAAATTCGTTGAAGCCATGGGAGGCATAGATCTTCATAATATGCCAAAGGATCGGCCGCCCGCCGATCTCCACCATTGGTTTTGGACGAACCTCTGTTTCCTCAGACAGGCGCGTACCCAATCCACCAGCCAGAATGACCACTTTCATGATGAGCCTCTGCGCTTCGCCACGGACCTCATGCCTGCCCTGCCGCCCCAAGCGGATCCTCGCCTTTGGAGTTGTTGAGTCCGCTTTGCATTTGGAGAGAGGGATTCCTTTTCACGCAAGGCAAGCGAGACTTCAAAGACCCCCATCCCCACGGCGAAAAAGGCAAGGTTAAACCTTTCAACCAGCATGGGCGCAATCGAATTGCTGATCATGGCGACGGTCAATGCAATCGCAAAACCTAGCGACGCCATCCGCAGCATGTGGTCGGGGATGTCCTGCCATTTGCGGAAAATGCGATGAAGAAATGCGGTGAGCATCCACAAGAAAAAGAGCAATCCAAACAAACCCGTTTTGAGCCACAGCCACAAATATCCGTTGTGGATGTAACTCTGCAACTGGTCACCTTCATAGAAACTGGGGCGGTATTGCGTTTTCAGCCCGATACCCAACCAGGGGCTTTGGGAAATCTGCACCCAGGCATATTGTGTCTCGTTGTATCGCCACAGAAGGGTTTCTTCCGAAGAAAGCGGGTCAGTGGTGAACAGGTGGTTGAAACGGTCAACCAGCGCAACAGGATATTGCAGGATACCCGCTTCGGGGGCAAAGAATCGCAAAGATAGGAATACAAAACCCGCCACCAGAATCAACGCCGCCATGCCTTGCAACAACCTCCCGCGCTGGGCTTGTCTCAATAACAGCCACAAGATGCATAAGCCAGCCGCGCTCGAAATAACGATATTTCTGCCCAAGGAGGTGAGCATGCCCACGCCCAAAGCAAGGATCGCCAACAAAAGCAGCGCCAGGTTCAGGCGTCTCCGCTCTGCGGCAAGTAGGCAGAACAGCGCAGCGATGGCAAGCAGGATGGAGGTAAACCCGGGATGGAATGCCCGCACAGGTTCGGTGCCGAATCCTGCTTGCAACGTCTGTGTGGTGATGATAATCACTGAAAGCACACCAATGACGAAGACGCCGTAGACAAGTCGTTTGATCTGCGCTTCGGCGCGCACCAACCCGACCACTACGAAAAAGGCGGTGTAATACAGGAAAATTCGCGCCTCATAGGTGGTATAGCTAAAGTTGATGCCATGCAGAGTGACCGCCGTAGCAATACCGCCAAATACCGAAATGCAAAAGAGGATCAGCGGCAGGGTAACCGGCGTTTTGAGAACCCGAAAGGACGGTTCCGCCCAGAGCCGCAGCGCCAAAAGCCCCAACAGGGAAATCAGAATTAAATCGGATATCTGAAAGCGCCCCACCCCAAGATTTATGTACGGGTTAAATTGTGAAGGTATCAAGCCGGATGTGTATGCCAGCATTGCAAGTAGCGGCAATTCAGGTGTTTTGAAGAATATCCCCAGCACAATGGGAAACAGCAGTATTCCAATGGTTGGAAGTGGACCCACTATGAGCAGGCAGAGCCCAATCAAGACACCGGCGGTGACCCCAACAAAGATATCCATGCGTGGCAATAACCCTTTCCACCCCTTGAAATTCCAATTGCCGCGCATGGCTTCGGTGATTCGCATGGTTGAAAATCCTACATTGCTGCGACGTTGTTCGATATCATTGCACGGCAACCGGCATGTTCGCGATCTCGGAAGCCACCACCTCTACCTGCTCCACGGTCATTTCCGGGAACATGGGCAGGGATAGGATCTCGTTGCAGAGTTTTTCTGCAATGGGGAATTGCCCGCGCTTATCCGTTCCATTCGCATAGAATGGCTGAAGATGGACCGGAGCTGGGTAGTGAATGGCGGTGCCGATGCCGCGTTCCTTCAGATGAGATTGCAGGGCACCCCTGTTCTGTGAACGGATCACGTACAGGTGATATACATGCTGGTAACCGGGCGGTTCGGAAGGCGTTTCCACATGTCCTTTGAGGAGGCTGTTGTACAACGCTGCCAAACGTCGGCGAGAAGCGGTCCACTCATCCAAATAATTCAACTTAACCCGCAGGATGGCAGCCTGAAGGTTGTCGAGGCGGTGGTTAAACGGGTGCAGTTCATGCACGTTTTTTACCCGTTGCCCGCAGTTGCGCAGGGCGCGCATCGTCTCCGCAGCTTTGGCATCATTGGTGGTGATCATGCCACCATCCCCGCAGGCACCCAGGTTCTTGGTGGGATAAAAACTGAAACCTGCCGCATTCCCAAAGCTGCCGGTACGATATCCCTTGTACATGGCGCCGTGCGCCTGACAGGCATCTTCCACGACGACCAGATTGTATTTTTCAGCGATGCCAAGGATCATGTGCATATCCGCTGGAAGTCCGTAAAGATGAACGGGCACAATAGCTTTTGTCTGCGACGTGATCGCATCTTCGATCTTATCCACATCGATGTTCCATGTTTCAGGGTCAACATCCACAAAGACGGGGGTTGCACCTACAAAGGTAATTGCCGCCGCCGTCGCCGTGAAGGTATGTGCCGGGACGATGACTTCGTGACCGGGTCCGATACCAAACGCACGCAAGCTCAATTCCAAAGCGGAGAGACCGCTATCCACACCAACGGCATATTTCGTCCCACAATACGCGGCGAATTCCTCCTCCAACTTTGAAACATCCTGTCCAAGAATGAAGTCACCTCGATCCAGCACCCCTTGGATCACAGCATTGATCTCGTTTCGCAATTGTTTATGCTGGGTGGTCAATTCAACAAATGGAATATTCATAGCTCCTCACTATCAAACTTCTTTTACCGAAATCGGGCGGGCGGGATTTCCGGCAACCACCGCACCCGCTGGCACATCACGCGTTACGACACTCCCGGCGCCGATCAGCGCCCCCTCTCCAATTGTTACCCCGCAAAGAATTGTGGCATTGCTCCCGATGGAAGCGCGCTTTTTGACCACGGTTGGCACGCATACCCAATCCGCTTCGGACTGAAGAGAACCGCCCTTAGTGGTGGCGCGGGGATATTTGTCGTTTATGAACATGACTCCATGACCGATGAAGACTTCATCCTCGATCGTGACACCTTCACAAATGAAGGAATGACTGGAGATTTTGACGCGCTTTCCGATCTTTGCGCCCTTTTGAATCTCAACAAACGTGCCAATCCGGCTCTCATCGTCCACCTCGCAACCATAGAGGTTCACAAAGGCGTACACCTTCACATTCGCACCCAGTTTTACATCTGGGGCTATACGGGAATACTCTGGCGTTCCCATTCGATCACCTCTTGTTTCGATCCATTTTTCATGGAATATTCGGCGGCTTCCAGGATTTTCACCACTCGCAAACCGTCGTAGCCATTGCTACGGGGTTGAGTTTGGTTGATAATGGAGTCGAGAAAATGCTGACATTCCTGGCGCAGGGGTTCAATGAACCGGATATTGGGTATTACAATGTCGCCTGAGCGGTAATTGCATTGAAATTCACCAAACCCGTTTGTATATTCAGGGCTCTCGACACCTTTGTCGTAGATCTTTATCTTTTGTTCATTCTCCAGGTCATTGAAGACCATCATTTTTTTGCTGCCCACCACCGTGACCCGGCGAACCTTGCAGGGATCAAGCCATGAAACATGAATATGGGCCGGAATCTTGCTCGGGAAGATCAAATTCACATATGCAACATCGGTAATTTCGCCAAAAACGCAGGGCATGCCCTGGGCACTGACCGATTCGGGTGCCTGTCCTAACAGGTATAGAAGGATCGAAATATCATGCGGCGCCAGATCCCAAAGTACATTGGAGTCTTTTTGGAACAAGCCAAGGTTCAGCCTGGCGGTATCAATGTAATAAATCTCACCCAGTTCCCCGCTTTCGATGTATTGCTTAAGCGCCGCAACCGCGGAGTTATATTGAAATGTATGCCCCACCATCAGAATCAAACCCTTCAGCTCCGCCAAGTCGATCAATTCTTGTGCATGTTGACTGTTCAATGTGATGGGCTTCTCTACAAGAACATGCAAGCCATGTTCCAGGCAGTCACGCGCAATGGAGTAATGAAGCGCCGGAGGGGTTGAAATCACCACCGCATCCAAATCCATCTCGAATAGATCCCGGTAATCCTTGGTTAGCTTTATCCCGGGATACAGAGAATGAGCGCGTTGAAGCCTCTCCTGTTTGACATCGGAGATAGCGACCAATTCCGAGGACGGGAGATCAAAGAAATTACGCGTCAGGTTTGGTCCCCAATATCCATACCCAATAGTGCCCACCTTGAGCCTGTCCATATTCAAAACCTCCTTTTGTTAACCTGCGCCCCTGCCTGAAAGAACAGCCAGGGGGGTTAGTAGTGCAATCTTTGCATCCAGCCACAGGGACTGGTTATCCACATATTCAATATCGAACTTCACCTGCGCATCGAAGTCGGTAGTGCAACGCGCCTTCACTTGCTGCAAACCTGTGATGCCGGGTTGGGCTTCGAGGCGACGATAATGCCAGGATTTGTATATTTCCACTTCGTAAGGAATCGCCGGACGGGGTCCGATCATGCTCATTTCGCCATGCAGGACGTTCCACAACTGCGGAAGCTCATCGAGGCTGAATTTACGCAGGAATTTGCCTGGTTGGATAATGCGCGGATCGTTCAGCAGCTTTCGAACCTGGGTATCCTCTCCCTGGATTTCGAACATCCTCTTTTGGTCGTTTTGGATCAATGCCTGCACATAATCCTTGTGAACGGAAGAGTCGGCATTGATTTTCATTGTTCGAAATTTATGGCAACGAAAGGTTTCCTGCCTCCAATACTGCCTGCCGCCCATTCGTATCCGCCGCGCGCCAACCCGTTCCTGTGAAAAAAATATCGGACCCGGCGAGTAGAGGTATATTGCGACCGCGATCAACGACATGATGGGCGACAACACAATCAGCAGAAAGCCAGCCAGGGCGATATCCGCTGTACGCTTCAAAAAGTAATACCCCCTGCGACCTGCAATAACCGGGCGTAATATTCCCGGATCGTATCGGCGTGTTGTTTGAATATTGACTTCGTTCTGCATGATGTCAATTCCGCCTTTGCGTGGGTTCATCAACGAACGGTTGGATACTGTGTATTTCAGATTCGTTGACAACCAGGCCCAAATACTTATTGCCAAAACGCGTCAGGAGGTCCGTTGCGATTCGGACGGAATCCCTCCGCACATGCGACCGCCGAACAACGAGTACCACTGCGTCGGCATGGGCGGCAATATTTGCAGTTTCTGCAAAAGGTACCGCAGGCGCATCGATCAGAATGTAATCGAACAGATGACGGATGGTCTTGAATAGGGGCTCGATTTCAGAGGAGGTAACGAGTAGAGAAGCAGAATCACTCACAGGTCCGGTTGAGAGAAGCGCGGGCTGTCCATCTTCTCCTCTCTGGATCGCATCCTCCAATTCTGCATTTCCCGCAAGTACATTTATCAATCCTTTGTCATTGGGGAGATCGAACGTTTCGTTGAGTTTTGGGTCGCGCAGGTTGCAGTCCACTAGCAGGACTTTCCTACCCTGTTCGGTTAGTGCGCTTCCCAAATTTGCTGCGGTCGTCGTTACTCCCTGACCAGGTTCCGCCCCGGTAAGCAAGATTATTTTATGGTGCCGCCAGCCGTCTGCAATTTGCAGGGTTGCGGCAAGGTTCCTCACTGTATTGGCAAGGGGTGATATACCGTTCCGGGAGATCTGCAGATGGGCGCGGCTGGTACTGGGGAAATTCGCCAGAGAAGGCGCGTTGACGATCATCTCGATCTCTCGGGTGGCATACAGGCGGGTATCGAAGCGCTCGACCAGGAACGCTGCGAACACGCCAACTGCCGCCCCGGCAGACAGGGCAAGAAGATAGAAGATGATTCGATTCTGTTGGGACGCAACAGGGTTGGGCGGCGCATATTCGACAAGGCTGACAATGCCGGTCTCGAGCGCTTCACGATATTCCGCCTGTTCATACTGGCGCAACAGCGTTTCATACGTCCTTTGTTTTTCCTGCAATAACTGGCTTACGAGCGTGATTTCATCCGACACGGGCGGTGTTCGCACGATCAACGTTTCATAGTCCGCCCTCATGGCATCCAGATCAGCTTTTGCGCGTTCCAACTGCCCAGCCAGGATGTTCTTCACATCCACGGTACTGCCGGAGTACAACGCCCTGCCTTGTTCCACCAGGATCTCCGCCAGCGTATTCGCGGCACGCACGGTGAGTTCCGGGTTTGGGTCGGAAGCCCGGACCAAAACAAGTTCGGTGCCTTCAATCGTATCCACTTGAATATCCGGGAGATGGTCTGTTTGCAAACGCTCCGCGAGATCCCTCCTGACCGAGGTACTCAGTGCCACCCTCACAAAAGTGTTCGTCAATTCATCGTTATAGTTGTAAAGGGCTGGGGTCTGTGAAGCGCTGGCGTATATTGCAATCCGTAACACTGCGGTGGATTCGTAAACGGTCACGGCAGATCTCCCCCCGATGTAAACCACACCCAATGCCGCCAAAGCCGCGGTCAGGATTATCCATTTCCTCCGCCACAATACTGTGAGATAGTTGAAGTCCATATGCGCTCCCGGCGGAATCGCCACCATAAATTACCCGGCAAGCCCGCCAAGGACACAATATCAGAATAAATCTTTTAATTTATTTAAAAATTCTTTGAATACTATTTAATAAATTCCCCAATACCCGCCGGATTACTCCTCTTTTCTTGGCTCGAACCAATATCCCCGTCCCCACAGTGTATGGATGTAACGATGACCGTGCTGGCCATCCTGTATCTTTCTGCGAAGATAGAAAACGTAACAAGGACGGGTTCGACAAACTGCCTGGAACCAAATCCCCCCAGACCTCCCTTGACAACTCATGTTTCGAAACGATCTTCCCCTGTTCGCGCACCAGATGCGCCAGCATGCCGTACTCATGCGGCGAAAGTTCCACGATCTCGCCATTCAGCCTGACCATCTCTGTCGACAAATCTATCGCAAGGAAGGGATCTTCATAGGCAAGGATATAGGATGCTTCTTTCGAGGCATGCGCATGGGAGCGACGTAACAGAGCGCGAACCCGCGCCTCGAACTCATTTTTATTGAACGGTTTTCTGACGAAGTCATCCACCCCAACATTAAAACCACGCAACATATCATGTTGATCTGTCCGGGCGGTCAGCATTAAGACAGGGACACTGGACATTTCGCGCAGACGCGCACACACTGAAAACCCATCCATCCCCGGCATCATGATATCAAGAATGACCAGATCGGGATGAATATCGTAGGATTTTTTTAAACCATCAGGACCCGAATACGATTGATAAACCGTCAGGTCCATCGGACGCAGGATTACATCCACCAGCTTCCCCAGTTCCGGGTCATCATCGATCAATAATATTTTTTTTCCCATCCCGATCTCCCAATACATGATGGTGATCTTGTTCTCAATCATCATAGCACAAACCCCTTAACCTTTCAATTATGAAAGGTTAAGGTTGCGTGTAAATCCGATTAATTCCGCCGCAAATGTAAAAAATGGTTTTTTGACGCAACCCTTGAGACCAAATGAGATTTGCCAGAATTTGTGGTACATTCTTGACAATATTCCACCAAGGAGCATCCCATGGAACAAAAAGCAGGTGCGCAGATCAGCCAGCGGGCATTCATTCAGTCGCTGGTGATTTTGTTTGTATTGATGATGATCGCCGGGATTTTGACGCTCGTCGTCCCTGCCGGGCAATTTACCCGTGTCGAAGTGGACGGGCGTGAGACCATCGACCCCGCTTCCTTCCAATTCATCGAACGCCCCGACTACCCTATCTGGCGTTGGTTCATCGCTCCTGTTGAAGTCCTCGGCAGTGAAAGCGGTTTGACCGTCATCGTCATCATCATCGTCTTGTTCTTCGCGGGCGGCGCCTTCGCCGTGATGGACAAGACCGGAACACTGCGCGCTTTCATCGGTCGCATCGTGCGTCGTTTCAGCGGACAAAAATACACACTGCTCTGGATGGTCTCGCTCGCCTTCATGTTCCTCGGCGCGACTCTCGGCACGTTTGAAGAAGTCGTTCTGCTCGTCCCGGTGATGATCGCGCTCTCCTATTCGCTCGGCTGGGACGCGCTGGTCGGCTTGGGCATGTCCATCCTCGCCACCAACATGGGATTCTCCGCCGCCATCTCCAACCCATACACGCTCGGTGTGGCGCAGCAACTTGCAGGCTTGCCGCTCTTCTCAGGCGCATGGCTGCGGGTGATTATCTTTGTAGTTATCTACCTCATCTTTATGCTCTTTCTTTCGGCGTACGCACGCAAGATCGACAAGGATCCCCAAGCTTCGCTTGTGCATGGCGAAGACAATGCCGAACGTGAAAAATACAAGAGCATGGATGCATCCTTCATCGAAGAAGACCCGAAGCAAAACCGCGCCATGAACTTCTTCGGCATCTTCCTCATCTTCATCTTTCTCACGATGCTCGCCGGACCTTTCGTGCCTGCCATCTCCGATTACGCGCTCCCCATCGTCGGCATTCTCTTCCTCATCGGCGGATTGGGCGCGGGCTTCCTCTCTGGCAAAGGCGGCAAAACCGTCTGGCAGGGACTCGTCGAAGGCCTCGGCGGACTCGCTCCCTCGGTCCCGCTCATTCTCATGGCAGCCAGCATCCGTTTCATCATCGATAGCGGCGGCGTGACCGACACCATCCTGTATGCGGCAGCTGAGCCGTTCCAGCAACTCGGGGCATTCCCCGCTGCGGTTGTCGTGTATGCGCTTGCGCTTGGCATCGAGTTCTTCATCGCGTCGGGTTCTGCCAAAGCATTTTTGATGATGCCCATCGTCCTGCCGCTTGCCGACCTGATCGGCGTCACGCGCCAGACCGCCGTGCTCGCCTACATCTTCGGTGACGGTTTTTCCAACCTCGCCTACCCCACCAATCCGGTCCTGCTCATCAGCCTTGGTCTAACCGTCGTCAGTTACCCTAAATGGATCCGCTGGACAGCAAAACTCTGGCTGTGGGTCATCCTTGTGACCATCGTATTTTTGGGCGTCGCCGTCGCGATCAACCTTGGACCGTTCTAATTTCCTGTCCATCGCTTCTTTAGCAACAGGGTTGTCAAAAATAAACGACCTTGTTATACTGCCGCCCAACATGAACAACAAGTCCGCGCTTAAGCACCACCATCATCATATTCAACCCCCGCATGGTCGGGAGGTTTATGTGCGCGTACCTGTGATTGGATAGCAGATACCCATACTTCACCTCATCAAGCCCCGACCCCGCGTCGGGGTTTTTTGTTACCTACCAGACACAAAATTCAAAGGAAACCTTTTATGACCCAACCCACCCTTCGTCTCTCGCTTCCCTCCAAAGGACGCCTCATGGATGACTCGCTCGACTTCCTCGCCGAGTGCGGACTCTCCGTGCAAAAACTCAATCCGCGCCAGTATCAGGCGAAGATGCCCGCCCTGCCAGAGTTGACCGTCCTCTTTCAACGCCCAAGTGACATTGTGGTCAGCGTCCGCCAAGGCAGTGTGGACTTTGGCATCACGGGCATCGACGTGCTCGAAGAAAATCGCGGAGACAATGGCGAGATCATCGTGCTGCATGACGAACTCGGCTATGGCGGATGTGCGCTTATGCTTGCCGTTCCCGAAGCATGGACGGAAGTCACGGACATCCCTGCACTGAAAAAGTATGTGACGAGTCTCAACCGTCCGCTGAGAGTGGCGACCAAATTCCCCGTCCTCACCGAACGCTTCCTCAAGGCGCAGAACATTCCCCACACGCTCATCACTGCCGAAGGGACTCTCGAAACCGCGCCGACCATCGGCTATGCCGACATCATCTCCGACCTTGTTTCATCGGGGCAAACGTTGCAAGACAATCGTCTACGTGCGCTGCGCGACGGAGTCATCCAAGCCTCGCAAGCCGCATTGATCGCAAACCGCAAAGCCCTGCAAACGAATCCACAAGCGCTTGAAATGGCACGTCGCTTGCTCGAATATATCGAGGCACATCTCAGGGCGAAGGAAAATTTTCTGGTCATTGCGAACATGCGCGGGCGGAGTCCCGAAGCGATCGCGTCCAAACTTTTCAATGAAACTTCCGTGGGAGGTTTGCAAGGTCCCACGATCAGCCCCATCATCACCTGCGAAGCAAATCAAGATTGGCACTCCGTCACCGTCGTCGTGCCACGCAAACGTCTGCCACAAGCCATCACTGAACTTCGCAGCGTTGGTGGCAGCGGCATCATCGTCTCGCCTGTGACCTACATCTTTGAAGAGGAACCGCCGCGCTACACAGCAATGCTGGCAGAGTTGAAAAAATAAGACGCGCGGCGCGCTTCTTACTCAGCCTGAACCTGATTCTGTTTTCTGGAGTTTTTATGCAAATCCGCAAGCACCTCGAATCCCTTCCACCCTACACCCCCATCGAGCCGTTTGAAATCCTATCGGCAAAGATCGGGCGTGAACCGTCGCAGATCGTCAAACTCGACGCGAACGAAAATCCCTACGGGGTCCTGCCCGCTGTCCGCAAGGCGCTCGCGGACATGGACTTTCCGCACATCTACCCCGACCCTGAGTCGCGCGCCTTACGTCAGTCGCTTGCCAAGTTCACAAGCGTGGACGAAGACTATCTGCTCGCTGGCTCTGGCGCGGATGAATTGCTCGACCTGCTCATGCGTGTCTTCCTTGAACCGAGCGAGTGCATCCTCTCCTGCCCGCCGACCTTCGGCATGTATCCCTTCGATGCGGAGTTGAACGCCGCGCGTTGTATCGAAGTGCCACGCAATGCCGACTTCTCTTTGAACATGGACGGCATACGAAAAGCAGTTGATGAATACAAGCCAAAACTGCTCTTCATCGCCTCACCCAACAATCCCGACGGTTCGTTGATCCCATCGGATGTGATGGATGAATTGCTCACCCTTCCGCTATTGGTGGTGCTTGATGAAGCCTACATTGAATTTGCGGGTGAGAATCTCGGCGCAAGCCTCAGCCGAATCCGCGAAGTGCCGCAGCGGGAAAATCTTGTCGTGTTGCGGACGTTTAGCAAGTGGGCAGGGTTGGCGGGTCTGCGCATTGGCTATGGCGCGTTCCCCAAGTGGCTCATGCCCACCTTGTGGAAGTCCAAGCAGCCATACAATGTCAATGTCGCTGCAAGTGTTGCCGCGCAAGCGTCACTTGCCAATGTTGATGAACTGAAAGTGTTGGTCGAAAAACTCAAGGATGAACGAACCCGCCTCCTCTCCGCGCTGACAGAGATTCCGTACCTCAAGCCGTATCCTACACAATCAAACTTCATCCTCTGCCAAGTGAATGGGCGTGATGCCGCCGAGTTGAAAGCGAAGTTGGCACAGGAGTTCGGAGTCTTTATCCGCTACTTCAACAAGCCTGGGTTGAGAGATCACATTCGCATTAGTGTTGGAAGACCGAATGATACGGATGTGTTATTGGAAGCGTTGAAACGGTTATAAGGTTCAATTTTGAACGTTGAAGGTTCTTAACCTGCGACCTGCAACCTTAAACCTGTAACCAAAGGAGAATTATGAGAACTTCAGAAGTATCCCGTCAAACAAACGAAACACAGATCGAGATCAAATTGAACCTGGATGGCACAGGCAAGCACGAGATTTCCACAGGTGTTGGGTTTCTCGACCACATGCTGACCCATCTTGCCGTGCATGGTCTCTTTGACCTGACCGTTAAAGCGCAAGGCGACCTGCACATTGACGTCCATCACACGGTGGAAGATGTGGCGCTGGCATTGGGTCAAGCCTTCGATAAAGCGTTGGGCGACCGCAAGGGGATTGTCCGCATGGGCGATAGTTTCGCGCCAATGGATGAGACTCTCGCGCATGTAGCAATGGACTTGTCGGGGCGTCCGTATGCGGTGGTGCAGGTCGAATGGCACACGCCGTATGTGGGCAATATCCCTGTGACGTTGTTCCCGCATTTCTTTGAGTCGTTTGCGGTGCAAGCACGCTGTAATTTGCATGCACGAGTTTTATACGGGCGCGATGACCACCATCAAGCCGAAGCCTTGTTCAAAGCCTGGGCGCGCGCGTTGGATGCGTCCACGCAGTTTGACCCGAGACGGGGAGGGAGTATCCCATCCACAAAAGGAAGTCTTTGAAATGATGAATGCAGAAGGATGAATGATGAATAAAAGCATTGTTTTGATCGATGCAGGCACAGGCAATCTCCGCTCGGTGCAGAAGGCGTTGGAGAATGTCGGTGCGAGCGTGGAACGAACTGACGACCCGCAAAAAGTTTTAGCAGCGAAGAAAGTTGTGCTGCCTGGTGTGGGTGCGTTCGGTGATTTTATGGATGGCATGAAAGCCAAGGGACTCGATGATGCTGTGAAGCAAGTCGTGGCACGCGGTGTGCCGATGCTGGGAATTTGTGTCGGCATGCAAGCCTTGTTCGAGATCGGTGAAGAGATGGGCGAGCACGAAGGTTTGGGTCTGCTGCGCGGCACGGTGGTGAAGTTTGCAGATACGCTTTCGGTGAAGATTCCGCACACGGGGTGGAATCAGGTTCAGGTCAAGAAAGAGGCGGCGCTCTTCGATCAGATCCAAGATGGGGCGTATGTCTATTTCAATCACTCGTTTTACTGTCAGGCGGGCGATCCATCTGATGTGATCGCCGAAGTGGATTATGGCATTCGCTATGCGTGTGCGGTGCGGCGCGAGAATGTGTTTGGCGTGCAGTTTCACCCTGAGAAAAGTCAGGCGGTGGGGCTGCGCATTTTGAAAAATTTTGTGGAGGCGTGATGTTTACGATCTATCCCGCGATCGATCTGCGCGGCGGAAAAGTTGTGCGTTTGAAGGAGGGCGACCCTGCGCGGATGACGTCGTACAGTGATGACCCCGCCGAGATGGCGAAGCGTTGGATCGATGCTGGTTCGACTTGGTTGCATGTGGTGAATCTCGATGGCGCGTTCGGTGAAAGTGATAATGCGAATCGCGCTGCGCTTGAAGTCATTTTGAAACTTGGTGTGCACGTCCACTTCGGCGGCGGGATGCGTTCTTTAGATTCAATTGAAGCGGCGTTGTCGTTGGGCGTGAGCCGTGTTGTGTTGGGAACGATTGCGATTGAACAACCTGAGATCGTGCGCGATGCGTTGACTCGTTTTGGTGCTGAACGAATTGCAGTTGGAATCGATGCGCGCGATGGACTCGTGCGGACTCGCGGTTGGAAAGATAACAGTGGCGTGCCTGCGCTTGACCTCGCGCTTCAAATGCGGACCTTTGGACTGGATACCGTTATCTTTACCGATGTCAGCCGCGACGGTTTGGGCAGCGGGTTGAACATCCCTGCGACGCGAGAGTTATCTGAGAAAAGTGGACTCGACGTAATCGCTTCAGGCGGCGTGCATACAATCGATGATGTGAAAGCGGCGAAAGATGCGGGGCTGGCAGGCTGCATCATCGGGCGGGCGTTGTATGACGGGACGGTTGATTTACGAGAAGCGTTGCAGGTTTAAGGTTGAAAGTTGAAGGTTTACCTGCAACCTGAAACCTGTAACTTTCAACCGATTGGAGAACTATGTTAGCAAAACGAATCATCCCTTGTTTGGATATCAAAGATGGGCGCGTGGTGAAAGGCGTGAACTTTGTGAACCTGCGCGATGCGGGTGACCCTGTGGAGCAGGCACGTCTGTACGATGAGCAAGGCGCGGACGAGTTAGTCTTTCTCGACATCTCCGCCACGCATGAAGGACGCAAGACCACATTGGAATTGGTAAGCCGCGTGGCAGAGACGGTTTTTATGCCGCTGACCGTTGGCGGCGGAATCCATGAAGTGGACGATATGCGGAATTTATTATTGGCTGGCGCGGACAAGGTCAGCGTCAACTCGGCGGCGGTGAAGCGACCTGAGTTGCTTTCCGAAGGCGCGAGTCGATTCGGGGCGCAGTGTATTGTGCTGGCGATCGATGCACGCAGAAACGGCTCAAGTTGGGAGGTGTACGTGGCAGGCGGGCGCACCCCCACTGGCATGGACGCGGTCGAGTGGGCAGTCCGTGGCGTGGAGTTAGGCGCGGGCGAGATCTTGCTCACCAGCATGGATGCCGATGGCACGCTCGCAGGTTATGACCTGGAGTTGACGAGTATCATCTCGAACATGGTCTCTGTCCCTGTCATCGCTTCGGGCGGGGCTGGGACTCCCAGTCACTTTGCAGATGTGCTTACCAAAGGCATGGCAGATGCGGCTTTGGCGGCGTCGCTGTTCCATGATGGGAAGTTGAGAATCCCTGAATTGAAAGAGGAATTGAGATTGCAGGGTGTACCTGTCAGGCAATGGTGAAGGATGAATTATGAAGGATGAAATTAAGTTCGACTCAAATGGATTGATTCCTGCAATCGTTCAAGATGTAAAAACAAAAGAGGTTTTGATGATGGCGTGGATGAATGCTGAGTCGTTGAGGTTGACGATAGAAAAAGGTGAGACAGTGTTTTGGTCACGCAGTCGGCAGGAGATTTGGCATAAGGGTGTAACGTCGGGCAATGTGCAGAAGGTGGTCGAGATCCGCGTGGATTGTGATGCGGACACGCTGCTGGTGCTGGTCGAGCCTGCGGGTCCGGCGTGCCATACGGGTGAGCGGAGTTGTTTTTTTAGATCGGTTGAAGGTTCAAAGTTTAAGGTTGAAAGTTAAGACCAAAACCTGCAACCTTCAACCTGTAACCTGAAACTGGAGTGAAAATGAGCATTCAATGGTTATTTGATGTGATCGAAGATCGGAAGAAGAATCCCAGCGAGAAGTCGTACACGACTAGTCTTTTCAATGAAGGCTTGCCGAAGATCGCGCAGAAGGTGGGAGAGGAAGGGACGGAAGTGGTCGTGGCGGCGTTGGTGCAGGAAGACCAGCGGCTCATTGAAGAAGTGGCAGACTTAACGTATCATACGCTGGTTTTACTCGCCGCTCGCGGCTTGACCCCGGCGGATATTCTGGCAGAGTTGGAGAAACGTCATAAATGAAGAAAGTCATTTTGCTAGATGTGGATGGTGTGTTGGTCATGCCGGGCGGGTATCGCGCGGCGCTGCATGCCACATTGAATTATTTTGCAAGTCTGATGGGCGCTCCCCATTTTGATTTTCACGAAGAGAAGATCGCCGAACTTGAAAAACGCGGCATCTTCAGCGAATGGGACATGGTCCCTGTTCTGCTCGGCGCGGCATGGAATGATATTCTCTGCAAAGTAGGAAATGAAAATTTACCTTCAGACCTCAAATCAGCTGCTATTGAGATTGGACGCAGAATGAACGGCTATGTGACGAAAGACCTCGTCATCCCTGAGTTTGAAATTTTGCCGAATGTCTATCCCACCGAGTCCGCGCTGCAGCATGGATGCTTCCCACACCTACCCGAAGCATTACGCCGTAATCTTTTACACGATTCGCGCAATGTCCACTTCTCGCAAACCACACGCCTCTTTCAGCATTTCTCGCTTGGCAGCCGCGTTTTCAGCGAAACCTATAACCTGCCCGTTGAAGTTGAAACCGAATCGTTTTTGCAAACGCACGATACATCCAACCTCACAGATGAAACGCTAGCAAAACTACTCCAGCCGCATGTTCACCTTGCTTCGATCACTGCGCGCCCGTCTGCGCCACCGAAGGATGTGACCACCTCTCACATTGGCTACGCCCCCGAAGCCGAAGCCGCACTCGAACTGGTCGGCTTGGCAGATATTCCGCTTATTGGATATGGACGGTTGGAGTATTACGAAAAACAAAACGGAGTTGCCGCCGCCTCATTGCTTAAGCCGTCGCCTGTTCAGTCACTCGCAGCAGTTGCCGCCGCCTTTACCGGAGCGGAATGGTCTTCGATCCAAGCCGCCGCAGAGTGGCAGGCAACGGGTCGCTTGAACAGCATCTTCTCAAGTCTGCCGCGTGAATTTGAACTCATCGTCGTAGAAGATACAATGGGCGGCATCCGCTCGGCGATTAAGGCTGGAGAGATCTTGCGCGAGATGGGATGGAATGTGACCACACGCGCACTGGGAATTACCTCCGGCGCCATCTCCAAAGCAGAGGCGTTTCGCAAGGCAAATGTACCTTTCTTCGATAGTTTGGCATCCGCCATAGATTCCCTTGATACGCTGAAATAAAAAAACCATGTGGTTGTTTCGAAGCAGCCACATGGTCTGATGGTCAAAGGTGGTTTATCGTTTTCTGATCCGCTGCCACGCCAATTTTGCCGGTTCAACGGAAAGCACCAGTAAGGCAGTGACGATGATGGCAGAAGTCAGACACCAGGCGCATGTCGCACCGATGACGAACGGCTCCAGGAAGGTCAGATAAATGGAAAAGAGCGTGCCAAGTGACGCCATTGCACCCAAAGCCAGCGTTGCAAAATCTGCAATGGGCGGTTTGGTATACCCTGCCACCAGCCACGCCGCGATCATGAGGATGTAACCGACCAACCCCAAAACACCGATGGGTAGGATACCGAACAAACGCGCATATTCGCTTTGCTGCACTGTGTTGCAATCACCCACCGGTCCGCAAACCGCTGTGGCGTGAAACACTTCCACGTACGCGAGATAACCGGCTACCCCGATTCCAACTAGACACAAAACGGGAATGACCCAATTCCATTTTTTGTTCTTCGATAGGATGGGCTTTTTCCCAAAGCCTACAACCGCCCAACCCACAACCGCGAGCATGCCAACCAGCACGATCACTGCCAGCGTGTTCCCTGCCGGGTCCAGGGCGAAGCGCTCCTGCCAGGTAAGGTTGTTTTCGTGTGACAGGTCGAGCGCGGGGGCTTGTGTCGGGGAGGTGGAGGCTTGAGGGTCAGTGGCAGTTGACGGGTCGGTCTGAGGCGCTGCTGTTGCTTCCTCTGGCAGGATGGCTTGCAAGCCGGGCAGGTTGGGCCAATCCACACCGCCGTTCCCCATGTAGGATTCCACCAGAATGGGGAAACGTTCGGGGATGTCGGCAGAGCCGATCAGATAGGTTTTATCGATGACCAAAAATGGGACACCGCCTCTTTCCACGCTGAAAGTTTCCAGCGCTGCGAGGAAGAGTTCCTGCCCCTGTGGCTGGGTGACATCCACGCCGATGATCTGAAGCCGATGTTCCCCATAATCCGCGATCATGGGCAGGAGCGTTTGCTGAATGACAAGTTCACAATGCCCGCAGGTGGGCGAGTAGAACAAAACAGCCCGCACGACGGGCTGGTCGTCTTGCGCATGGATATTTCCGCCCGGAATGACAACCAGGCTGATTAAAAGAACGAAGAGTAGGAAGTGTTGCTGCCGTTTCATGTTTGTTCTCCATTTCACAATCAATTTTACCCCTTTACGACCATGAGACGGCTATTCTTGAATGTTCTGGAAGATCCCCGAGCGTTGATTCGCGCGTTCTGCCAGGACGGCGCGCATCATTTCACAGATTTCGGTGATGCGTGGGTTGGCGATCTGGTAGATGATGTCTGTGCCGTGGCGGGTGGAGGACAGGATACCCGCATTGCGCAGCACCGCTAAATGGCGCGAGGCGGTCGCCTGGCGGATATCCAACTCTTCGGCGATGGCGTTCACCCGCTTCGGTCCTTCGTGAAGCAGGTGAACGATCTGCTGGCGCACGGAATGCCCCATTGCCAGGCAGAGCTCCGCCTGGAGGTCAAAAATGGTGGTTTGTGGACTCATAGTAAGATATCCTCTCCAATGCGCCGGCGTTTTCATCGTTTTCACCTTCTTAAGATGACTGCCGTATGAGCAATAGATTATGACCGAAGTGCCAAAAACAGCCACAACCCGAAGATCACAAAAGCGAATGCCAGCCAGGGTAAATTGTCGAGCACTGGATGGGCTTCTTCAACAGACGGGTAGCCGGTCTTCAATTGGGAGCCGGGCACGTAAGGCTCGGGCAGGATGACTTCCTTAAAACCTTTCACTGCGGCAAATTTCAAGAGATAGGCGTCGGCATATTCCTGCGTGTGGCACTCGATGCATTTTGCAGCGCTATCCTGCTGTGGGTGAGCGATCATGCCGAGGTGCGCTTCGGCCTCGGTTAAGGCAGTATCATCCCCTGCGTGGCAGTTGGCACAGCGGTTTTGGTGCTCTGATATGCAGTACCAATCGCCTGAGTCATGCAGAAAGTACAGCTGTTCGTGACACGTCTGGCAGGAATCGGATGACGTGTTGGTCGCAGGCACCCCTCCAGCATGGGCAGGCAATGCCGGGGATAGAAAGATGACAGCCATGAAAACAACGGCTGTGGCGATTAGCCAGAATTTGGATCGCTTTAGCATGGTACACCTCCGGTCTTTGGCTATTTTCCTATGGCGTGAATTCATTTCTCATCAAAAGAACCTGATATGGGTGGTTCATTCTTATTATCCTCTCTATTTGACAATTATTTTAGTAATAAATGTAATATTATTGTATTACTATATCAATATAATTGACATAAGGAAGACTTAAGTGTATTTTTTGTGAAAAATACCAAAATTCAGGTACTCTCTCTTTATGATTGCGTACAAACAGAAATGCCTGACAAAGATTTTGTTCGCGCCTGTCATTTCCGATACTCCCCTTGGATAAAGTGCCTTATTCTACATGCTATAATTTTCACAAGAACATGACTGACACCTCTACTACAACCTCACCGACGCTCAAACCGATCCTCCCCGCGTATGGACGCCTCCGGGTGGTGTGGAGCGCAACCCGTTATCTGCTTTCGAAGGCGATCCTGATCGCTGTTACGATTTTTATCGGGGTCTTTGTTACGATCATTGTCGCCAACCGTCCTGTATCTCTTGGGTACTATATTGCACAGCCGCAAGTCGAAGCGAACATCGAATCGCAGATCGACCGCTACATCCGTTCCCAGAGCAATACATCCCTTTCAAGAGAAGAAACAGCCGAGCTCCGCGAAGATTTGCGTGAAGAAGCGGGATTAAACCTGCCGTATCTGTCGCGCCATTTTCTGTGGACGCTCAAGGCGCTCAGTTTCGATTGGGGACGCATCACACAGACAAGAGTGCCAAATCTTTGGGGCAACCAAAGAGACGTGGATATTCGCGGCATCATTCTGGAATATTTTCCAAACACCCTTCTACTGGTCGGCACAGCCAATTTACTTGTCTTTATGATCGGGATCCCCCTTTCGTTATACCTTGCCCGTCATTATGGCAACCTGGTTGACCGCATCATCTCGCTGCTCTCGCCTCTTTCTTCCGTGCCAAGCTGGGTGATCGGGATTCTGCTGATCTCGATCTTTGCCGTGGAGTTACGCTGGCTGCCTGTGAGCGGCATGTTCGATACGCTCCCGCCGGAGACCCAAATCGGCTATGTGGAAGTGGTGGCACGGCACATGATCCTGCCGGTACTTGCCATTGTGATCAGCCTGTTGTTTCAGCTGGTCTATACCTGGCGCACTTACTTTGTGATCTATTCAGAAGAAGACTACGTGGACCTGGCGAAAGCCAAGGGATTGCCGGTCAAGATTCTGCAACAAAAATACATCCTGCGCCCCACCCTGCCATATGTCATTACCAGCTTTGCACTGGTCCTGGTCGGTTTTTGGCAAATGACCATGGCGCTGGAAGTCGTCTTCCAATGGCCCGGCATCGGCTGGTTGTACATCAAGCAGGGATTGCCCAATTACTGGGGCGAATCCATGTACCCGGGCGAATTGCTGATTGCCATTGGGATCGTGGTCATTTTCGCTTATTTGCTGGGCATGGTGGTCTTCCTGCTCGACATCATTTACGTCTTGATCGACCCCCGCGTCCACATCACCACCTCCGACAACACAGCACAAGCCAGGCAAAATCAATCGGTTTCCGAATGGCGAAACAGCCTGTTGGAGTGGCTGAAGCGTAGTCGAAGCAATCTGCGGGCGACCTCTGCCAGGGCTTCGAAAGAAGCGGGACAGCCGGTTGGCGAACAGTTGACCCGCGCCTTGAAGCAAAGTTCGGCGGCAATCGCCAGATGGACGCGCTTCTTCCTCACGGAGGTGCGGCGTTACCCATCTGCGTTGGTTGGGCTGGCGATCATTCTCTTGCTGGTGATCGGCTCGATCACGGCGCTGGTTGTGTATCCCTACGAGCAGATCGGCACCTTATGGAATACCGAGCGCCTGAGCGGCAAGCCGCGCATTCCACGCCTTGCCCAGCCGGAGTGGATCAACCTGTTCCGGCGCGAAAAGTTACTTTCTGTGATCGCTCTCGATGAAGCCAACCCTGCCGTGAGCCGCTTCGATGAATCCCTCTCGAACGGCTGGACGCAGTCTAGCATTACTTACACCATCGATTACCGTTACAGTGGCTTCCCGCAGGAAATGTTCCTGTTCATTGACGCGGAATTTTTGGAAAAACGCCCCTTTGTCTCTGCCAAATGGATCACGCCGGATGGGCGCGAGATCGACCTGAAAAATGTGTCGATCACTTCCAGCCTGACCTACAACTTCAACAACAGCATCAACGCGCAACGGTTCGTCGCTCAAAACCCGAACTGGCAAAAGTGGTTCAACTTCGGGCAGATCAACACGACGCCGGAATTCCATGTCCTGTTTGCCGACCCCAAGGCAGATACACCCCGCCCCCTGCAGGGGACCTATCAACTTCAGATCAGCGGGCTGACCTTCGAACCGGATGCCACACTACATACGGAATTTGTACTGCTGGGTCAGGTGTACGGCTTGGCAGGTACGGATTATCTGCGGCGCGAGTTGGTCGTCCCGCTGCTGTGGGGCATGCCCTTCGCGCTGGTCTTCGGGCTGACCGGGGCGTTCGTAACCACCATTCTCGCCATGTTGATCGCTGCCACGGGCGTGTGGTTTGGCGGCTGGGTGGATAACTTGATCCAACGCCTGACGGAAGCGAATATGATCCTGCCTGTTTTGGCGATGAGCGTGCTGGCGTATGCGCTTCTGGGTTTGGACCTGTGGGTGATTCTTGGGATCATTATCGTGCTCAACGTCTTTGGCACTCCGGCAAAGACATTCCGCTCGGCGTTCCTGCAAATCAAGGAAGCGCCTTACATCGAAGCCGCCCGCGCCTATGGAGCCAGAAACTCGCGCATCATTCTCAATTATCTTATTCCGCGCATCATGCCGATCTTGATCCCCCAATTGGTGACGCTCATCCCCAGTTTCGTCTTCCTCGAAGCCACGCTGGGATTGTTCAACATCAAATCGACCTACCCGACCTGGGGACGCATCATCTATCAAGGCTTGTCGAATGGGGCGTTGTACGGCTCGCGCTTTTGGGTGCTGGAGCCGATTGCGTTACTGCTTCTGACCGGCTTGGCGTTTTCGATCCTGGGAATTGCGCTCGAGCGGATTCTCAATCCGCGCCTGCTGGATAAGTGAGTCGATGCTTTCGGGATGATAAAGTTGATGGATGGAACCCGCTTCAAGTCGGACTTGAGGCGGGTTTTTCGTCTCAATGGCGGTACAATGGTCGAAATCTCCCAAAGGATGCACCATGCTTCAATCAGATCTATTCAAATCAGCGAACCAATATGCCACGCTTGAAGAAGCGTTGAACGCGATCCGCGGATTGAAGGATGATCCGCTGGCGAATGCCGGAACGAATATCGTCATCAGCCGCGGCAACCCGGAAGCGAAACTGCTCATCATCGGGGAAGCGCCGGGTCCCGAAGAAAATATTAAAGGCAAGCCGTTCGTCGGGCGTGCGGGGCAACTGTTGGATAAGATCCTCGAAGCGGCGAATTTCAATCCTGAAACCGATGTGTATATCACTAATTCGGTCTTCCGCCTCCCGCCCGGAGATGACGGCAAAGCCTTCCGCAAACCGACCGACGCTGAGATCGAGTTTTACCGCCCGTATGTGTTCGAGATCGTGCGGTTGATCGACCCGCGCATCATCCTGTTGACCGGGAATGTGGCGTGTCAATCCATCCTGAAAAAGACCGGCATCACCTCCCTGCGCGGGCAGTGGACTCAGAGCGGCGAGCGCTGGATCATGCCCATCTTCCATCCGTCGTATCTGTTGCGAAATCCCTCGCGCGAACCCGGCTCGCCCAAAGCCCAAATGTGGGAAGACATCCGCGAGGTGCGCCGGAAGTATGATGAGTTGATCGGCAAATAAACTGATTATCGAACCACTAAGACTCCAAGACACAAAAACACGAAGAACTATCTTTGAGACTTCGCGCCTTTGTGTCTTTGTGGTTTAAATCCCCCACCTTACAACCGAATTAATCGGACGCTGAATCCAGACGAACTTGGTATAATTTGCGCCTGCCTCCCTCAAAGTAAAGGCGTTTTTAGGAGCACGCATGAAATATCACATCTGGACCGAAGGCTGCCAAATGAACGTTGCCGATTCTCAGCGGGTCGGCTCGTCGTTGGAGCACCTCGGCTATACCCTTACCGACCTGCCCGAAGAAGCCGATGTCATCGTTCTGAACACATGCGTTGTGCGCCAGTCTGCCGAAGACAAGGCAATGGGGCGCGTCAGTTCGTTTAAGAAGCTCAAAGAGAAAAACCCCAACCTGACCATAAATCTGATGGGCTGCCTCGTCGGCGTGCGCGGAGTGGAAAAGTTAAAAGCCCGGCTGCCCTATGTGGATGTCTTCTCGCCTCCGTCTGACCCGTCGCCGTTGATCTCGCACCTGACTCAGGGCGAAATCCGCTCGCTCGAAGACGCCGACACCACCCGCCGCTTCCTCATGATGGACGAGGAACTCAAACTGCCGGTCGCTGAACAGGGCAAAACCGTCAGTGTGCATGTGCCCATCGTGTATGGGTGTTCGCACGCCTGCACGTTCTGCATCATCCCCTACAAGCGCGGCATCGAACGTTCGCGCCCCGTTGGCGATATTGTTGCCGAAGTCCGCTCGCTGGCAAAACAAGGCGTGAAGGAAATTACCCTGCTCGGTCAGATCGTAGACCGTTACGGCAAGGACATTCCCGACGGTCCCAATCTCGCCGCGCTGCTGCGCATCATCCATGACGTGGAAGGCATTGAGCGCATCCGCTTTTTAACCTCGCACCCCAACTACTTCGACGACGAGCTGATCGACACCATCGCCGAACTGCCACGCGTCATGCCACATATCGAACTGCCGATCCAGGCAGGGGACGATCAAGTCCTCGAAAATATGAAGCGCGGATACACCCAGCAGCAATTCCGCGACCTCGTGGCGAAGATCCGCAAACAGATTCCCGATTGTTCCATCGCAACGGATATCATCGTCGGCTTCCCCGGCGAAACCGAAGAACAGTTCATGGAGACGTATCGCGTCTTAGCGGACCTCAAGTTGGATGTTGCCCATTTAGCCCGCTACTCCGTTCGAGAGGGCACCGTCGCCACCCGCCGCATGGTAGATGACGTAACCGACGAAGAGAAGATGCGCCGCTTCCGCATGTTGGAAGATTTACAGGAGCAGGTCGTCGGCGAGATCAACCAGAAATATCTTGGCGAAACCGTGATCGTGCTATTCGAGGAAAAGGTCAAGAACCGCTGGCGCGGACGCACCCCCACCAACAAACTGGTCTTCGTGGAAACCGAGGATGACCTGCGCGGCAAACTCCTGCCTGTCACGGTCACATGGACAGGTCCGTGGTCCATGCTGGCGACACTGGCAAAACAACCGGAATTGATTTCGATCTGATTTGTAGGGGCGGGGTTTCCCCCGCCCCTACAATATTTATGGGGTTTATAATTTCGCCATCATGTCCTTTACCGAACTCACCACCACCTTTGCCAACAACCTGCTGCCCATTTTGCTCATCGCCGCGGCAGGCTACATTTTAGGAAAAACCCTCACCGTCGACTCGCGCACCATCGGGCGCATGGTCTTCTACGTTTTCAGCCCCCTTCTTGTTTTCAATCTAATGGTCACCAGCCAGTTGAATTTGCAGCAGGCGCTCACCACCGTGGAATATACTACTGCTGTGATCCTCATCATGGGATTGCTTGCTTTCCTAGTCGGAAAAATCCTGCGGTTGGAACGTCCGCAATTGCTGGCGGTGATCCTCACAGTCGCGTTTGGAAACACGGGTAATTATGGGTTGCCGCTGGTCAAGTTCGCGTTCGGGGATGAAGCGCTGGCAATTGCGTCTATCTTTTATGTCACCACCACCATCCTATTCAATACGGCGGGTGTCGTCATTGCCTCGCTTGGGCATTTGGATTTGAAATCCGCTATACTGGGAGTATTCCGCTTGCCCATTCTGTATGCGGTCATCATCGCCTTGTTGGTCAAAGGTTTTGGGATTCAAATTCCGCTGCCCCTCTCGCGCACCATCGAGATCGCCGCGAACGGAGCCATTCCCGCCATGATCATTCTGCTCGGGCTGGAACTGACCAAGATCGAATGGTCGCACAGTTTCCGCGCACTGGGCGCAGGCGTGTTGACCAAGCTGCTGCTCGGTCCGCTGGTGGGGCTGTTCATCGCCAGCCTGTTCGGCTTGCAGGGACATGCCCGGCAAGGCAGTGTCATCGAGGCGGCGATGCCCGCAGCCGTGGCAACGACGGTCGTTGCCACCGAGTACAACCTGCAACCATCTTTGGTCACAGCAATCGTCTTCTTCGGCACCGCGCTCAGCCCGCTGACGCTCACGCCATTGTTGGTTTTTCTAGCGAGGTAATGAAATGTCCGCTCCGCGCAATCTGTTGACAAAGATGCTCGTGGTCACGCTTTTCGTGGCAACCCTCTCCCTGAAACCGGCACAGGTTTCGGGTCAGGAAGGAATCGTGGTGGAGTCGCCCGGCGTGGCAGTGGATTTTGGAAGATCGATCACCTTCACGGCGAAGGTCACGGCATCGAGTTCCATCCAACAAGTTTCGCTGCTTTTCCGCGAAGTCAACGAGGAAGTAACGCGCGTGGAAACACTACAACCCGCCGGAGACGGTTCGGTGAGTTTTGTGTACGATGCCTCGTTGAACGTCATCCGTCCGTTCAGTTGGGTGGTGTTTTGGTTTCAGGCAACCCTGACCGATGGCAAAACCTACACCAGCGATGCCATCAAATTCCAATACATGGACGACCGTTTTCCGTGGCGGCAGATCAACCAGGCGAACGTCACCATCAACTGGTACGCAGGCGATGATGCCTTTGGCGCATCGGCGTTGGATGCCGCCGGCGCGGGGCTGCTGGGCATGAAGGATTTCGTCCCGATCTCGCTGACCGACCCGATCGATATTTATATTTATTCGAACGTCAACGACCTTCAAGATACGCTGCTGCTCGGCGGGCGTGAATGGGCGGGCGGTCACGCGCATGCCGAACTCGGTGTGGTGCTGGTCTCGGTCCCGCCCGGCTCCAGCCAGTTCATCGAAATGGAAACCAAGATCCCGCACGAACTCGCACACGTCATGTTGTTCCGCGCATTGGGCGACCAATACGACAGGCAGCCCGCTTGGCTGATCGAAGGCATCG
>Ga0209573_1000629_pt1 | contig 69292 bp, 53 predicted proteins | sample TNRBio252014_DNA_FD_185870 | JGI IMG/M metagenome (GOLD analysis project Ga0209573, IMG submission 185870) | Wastewater treatment Type I Accumulibacter community from EBPR Bioreactor in Madison, WI, USA - TNR Reactor_6/25/2014_ DNA (SPAdes)... | ecosystem: Engineered > Bioreactor > EBPR >...
TGGAGCGTGGATGTTGCACCGACAACAGTCGCCACGGCAGTCGCCGTATTGAGGGTATAAAGCTGTGCTTCGCCGGTGGTTGCGTTGTAGCCGAGGGCGTAGAGTTCGCCGGTAGCGGGCCGGAAGTCGGTTCCCACCAGGGTTTGTCCTGCCACAACACCCGTTACAGCGACTGCGGTGCGGATGATACCAGGCGCATCCGAATCAAAGGAAATGAGGTTGTTGTTGGCTGTAAGGCCATAAACCAATTGCCCTGAAATTTCGGCTGGCACGGCGCGGTCAATGAAAACAGCGATGTCGCTGACGGCAATGCCACCGCCGATAAGGCCGATGGAAGTAGCCAAACCTGTGGTCAAATTAATGGTATAAAGCGCATCGAAAGTACCCAGCAAATTGGCGCTAAGGTACGCAGTGTTCATACCGGTTTCCGGATCGGAAAAAATGTCCAAATCCCCGGAAGGATCGGTAAGGCTGAGGGCGATACCGGTAGCGCCGACGGTGTTGAGGACGCCGTTATTGGGCGGAATCTGCGTGGTGAGCACGTTGAGGGAATCGTCGTAGTTGAACAGGGTAGTGGAAGTCGAGCCGATATAACTGTTGGTGTAAGCGACTGCGCCGATGGTCGGATTAGCTGCGGCATTCACATCGCCGGCAGCGAAAGCCAGCGCGCCGTCGGTGGCAACGAGTGCGCCGGTGACGGGGTGGAGGCGATAATTGGCGTTGTTGCTTCCGGTGACGCGGATGCGGTCAACGGTTGGGTTGAAATCGAAACCAACGCGACCGAGGTTAGGGGCAAGTATAGCGGCTGTGCCTACCATCGTCGCCACGGCAGTCGCCGTATTGAGGGTATAAAGCTGCGCTTCGCCGGTGGTCGCGTTGTAGCCGAGGGCATACAACTGCCCGGTAGCAGGCCGGAAGTCCAGACCAACAAGGGTGTGATTTGCTGCCACGCCGCTGATGGTGGTATTGCTGAGCAGAACAGTTGGGAGGGTCGCGTTAAACGAGACCAATGCGTTTTCAGAGAGTGCGAAAATTAATTGTCCACTTGCGGGTACAGCAAAAAATAGAAAGGATAAAACACTGAAAATCATTGCTCTTAATGCAGGAGGCAAGGATGCGGCAATAACTGCCTGTCGGTACTTTTGTGTCATAAGATTGAATTTTTGTAAGTAAATAAGAAGCAAGGATGACTTCAGGAACCAGTATCCCAGTCAGAATTACTTACGATTAAATTCAATCAGGCGGTTTTCAAAAGTTGAAAAAACAGGTGTCAGGCAGAGGAATTATCTTTGACGGGCCGGTAAAGGTGCTGCAGGGTCAGAAAATTTTCTGACCCTGCAACCCGACAACACCTATATCTTCAACGTCTGTCGGATATACCTCGAATATTTCCGTCGGTAAACTTTGTAAATGCGTTTGAGGTGTTGGTAGCTGTATTGTGAAGAGTGGTGCAAATCATCTGTTGGCGTGTGGAGGAAACCCTGTTGTTTCATCCAGTCGTCGTTGTAAACTTTGCCAAGGTAGCGGCTGCCGTGGTCGGGCATGAGGACGACGACGACGTCTTCGGGATTCAGGTGCTTGCGGAGTTTGAACACGCCTTCCAACGCTGCACCACTGGAATAGCCAAGCATCAGGCCTTCTTTGAGTGCCATCTGACGGGCGCGGACGGCGCTGTTGCGGTCGGTGACTTTTACAAAATCGTCTATCAGTTCGAAAGCCACATTTTCCGGGATAATGGTTTTGCCAAGACCCTCCACTTTCCAGGGGTAGATTTCGGATTGGTCTAACAAACCGGTTTCCCAATATTTTTTCAGTACTGAGCCATAAGCGTCAATGCCGATGACGTGGATGTCCGGGTTTTGCTCTTTCAGGTAGCGCGCAGTACCCGATAAACTCCCGCCGGTGCCTACACAACAAATGAAATGCGTAATTTTTCCTTCCGTTTCGCGCCAGATTTCGGGGCCGGTGGTGTAATAATGCGCGTTGGAATTATCGAGGTTAAAATTCTGACCAAGGTAATAGGAATTGGGAATGTCCTGCGCCAATTGTTCTGCTCTTGAGTAGTAGGAGCGAGGGTCATCCGCAGTGGCATCTGCCGGGCAAACAACCACTTCGGCGCCCATCGAGCGGAGCAGGGACAATTTTTCCTGAGAGGCTTTACTGGTCACCGTCAACACGCATTTATAGCCCTTCATACTGCAAATCATGGCTAAACTAAAGCCTGTATTGCCCGAAGTAGCTTCGATGATGGTGTCGCCAGGGTGTAGTTTTCCTTCTTTTTCTGCCTGATCAACCATGTAGAGTGCAATTCGGTCTTTCGCAGAATGACCAGGATTGTAAGCTTCGATTTTTCCGAGTATAGTTCCGGGAATATCCTTACATACCCGGTCAAGCCGGATCAGTGGCGTGTTGCCAATAGTTGCCAGTACGCTTTCGTAGATCATAGTTGTTTCCTTATTTGCCTGATTAAGAACCGGCTGACTTAGGGAGTTTTCGGTTACAATAATACGGCGGACAGCTTGCCGGGCAAAGTTTTCTGGTTGCAAATTATACACATCCTTTTGCTTTCCCTTTGTATGAATGCTATTTTTAGACGGAAGGTTGAATTCTTTTTCGGGCGGTGGAGCAGAATAGATACGTGAAGGCTTGATTTTATGCCCGGTTCCTGTATAAAGCTTAGCCTTTATGTGAATTAATGCTTAGTGGGAAGTATGCCACAAATTTATACAAAAAATTTCACCTTCAATTTTACTAAGGCATTTTTGCGCAGTCATAAGGGCATGATCAGCAAAACCCGGACTCGGGTAGGATAAAAAAAATAAAAACCCAGGCAACCCTTTGCCGGCTTTTTACACCATCATATCAAAATGCAGTATTCAACGTGTCGGAACAGCAATTAGTCGAACAATGTCTGAACGGGAAACGAAGCGCCTGGCAGGAGCTGTATGAACGGTACAAAACACCGCTGTTCCGCTTGTGTCTGCGCTATGCTGCCAACCGCCAGGAAGCGGAAGACTGGCTGCAGGATGCTTTCGTCAAGGCATTCTCGGACCTTGCCCAGTACCGGGGCGGAGGTCCTTTGGGCGCCTGGCTGCGGAAAGTATGCCTGAACACGGTCTTGCAAAACCTGCGCAAAAAGAAAGCATTTTTCACAGACACAGACATTGCAACTTTTGCAGACACCCACGAAGCTGAAAACGGTCATATTCTTGCAGACATTGACGCACAACGACTGATCACCCTGATGCAAAAATTACCGGATGGCTACCGGACGGTTTTTAACCTGTATGTCATTGAAGGGTACAACCACGAAGAAATTGCAAAGCTGTTGGGGATACAAAGCGGAACTTCAAAGTCTCAGTTGTCCAAAGCAAAAGCGATGATGCGGAACCTTCTAAATCCCTCAGCCCCCCAACCCCCGAAGGGGGAGCTGGTGACGTATGCCAATAACCAATGAGAAGGTTAAAGGATAAAGTGCAAAGGATAAAGTGCAAAGGTTAAAGGGGCAGAACCCCAACATGCAACAATCCACCCCAACGAACAACGCTCAACAATCAACGAACAACTTCTACCATGGCAACATTGCGACAAGAAGAATTTTGGGAAGAACATCTGAGGCAAACGATCCGGGATGCCGAGTCGGATCCGGAGGCGCAGGCTTGGGATACGCCTTCGGAAGCTGTTTGGGAAGGTGTTTCCGGGGCGCTGGAAGAAAAGCGGCGGCGGTTGCCCTTGCTGTTGTGGTGGGGAAGCCTGGCGGCGATCGTGTTGCTGACTTTGGGGGGAACCTGGTTCGTCCTGAACAACCAATGGTCAGGGCGTAGTCCGCAAACTGAAAATGCAGCATCGAGAATTCATAACAACCAACAAGACAATAGCTTAGTTGAGGAAGCGGCTGATCTTTGCCCGCCTGTGCCTGCCACGGAAACATCAGTACAGCGTCATTCAGTAACTGAACAAGCTTTGGAAGAAACTGGAAAATTAATCGAAGGCGATTTAAATAAAAAAGTTAATAAAGCGATTATAGCCAGTCAATTGCATAAATCAACGCATGATGATTTGATGCTCGGCAACGCCGTACTACCTTTAATTCCATTAGAAAATACAACGAACCAAAAACCTTCGGAAAGCTTTGCCGCCGTTAGCCCCCTGACTACGCTGGAAGCGGCGTTGGTTTCCAACACACCGGAACAGACGCTGTTTTCAACGATCCCTGTAAAAGCACAGGGTGCCAAAATTCAGTGGTGGGCAGGTGTGCGCAGCGGCCCGGTTTATGCTGCCAATGCGGTGCGCACCAATCGGCCGGGGGCTTTGCTCTTCCGGCAACAGGAAACTACGCAGTGGTCGGCAGAAAGGGGGCTGAATCTGACGATGATAGCACCTTCAGGGTGGTACACACAGGTTGGCATCAGTCAGTACAGTATTCGCCAGAACGCTTCCCAGGTTTTCAGGTTGCGTTTTGAACGAGCGCGCGAGCGGCAGTTGCCTTCCGGGGAATGGGAAAGTACGTTTGCGCTCAGCGTGCCGTCTTCTTTCGGAGATTCGGAAGCGGAAATAGACTTGCGGCGCGATGACACTAATGCGTTGCAGGAAGGTCAGGTGTTGGTGGTGGAAACAAAAAGTACCCAGGCATTGCAATACCTGAGTTACAGCATGGGGAGCGGTTTCCTGAAATCTTCCGGACGATGGAAGTATGGCGCCGGCGCGGGCATCGCCCTGAATGTATTGCAAAAACGGGAGTTTACCCTAACCGCGCAGTCGCGGGAGATGGGAATTCGGTCGCCCGTGACCAGAATCCGGCGCTCTTTCAGCGAGGCCAGTAACCAAACCACCGATCTGCAATTGAGCGCAAAGCTTGGCTACCAGGTGTCGCCACGTTGGATGGTGGGGGTAGAACCGACTTTGCGCCACAGCCTCAGCCCGGTTGTGCGGCACAGCAGTTTTTCTACGGCAGCTACCTCAGCCAGCCTTCAATTGAGTGTACACTATCTCTTATAACAATTTCATCACCAATCTTAAAATCAAACTATTATGAAAAAGTTGTTTTGGGTGCTGGCGATCGCGTTGCCGCTTGGCGCAATGATGGTCTCCTGTGAAAAAGAATCTCTGTTGACGGACGAAGCGCTCATCGAAGAAATTGCTTTCTCTTCCAGCCGAACCACAATTGAGCCTGAAGTGCTGCCTGCAGAAATAACGGAACAATTAACGGAAGCGAATTTCGATACGTATGTAGAAACGGCTTTTTACCTGCGGGAACGCGGCTATGAAGTCAATTTGGGCAATGGCGAAAACCTCTTTTTTAATACAGAAGGCCGCCTCTTAGAGTTCCGTGGCACGGTGCGCCCAAACGGTCCTTTTGGTCCAAACGGTCCGCACGGCCTTTGCCACCGCCCGGGATTCGGACGCCCGGTGCGCATTAATAACCTTCCGCAGGCGATTACCGATTACGTTGCAGCCAACTACCCGGATGGCGAAATTTTGCGCGCGATGACCCGTGGCGGCAATTTCTTCGTCCTGGTCAGTGGCCGCATTGTGCTGAGCTTTGACAGCGCAGGCAACTTTACCGGAGAGCATTCCCCGTTTATCCACTGCGCCCGTCCTTGTCGCGAAGTGGTTGCTGCGGATGAATTGCCGGATGCGATTACCACGTATATTTCCACCAATTTTCCGGATGCTACTTTCCGCTATGGTTGCGACCGCGACAGCCGTATCCATATCCTGTTGCTCACTGCCAATGGTCGGGTGTTGCTGGTATTCAGCGAAGACGGCACTTTGCTTTTTCAACGGGGGTAATGCCTGGTTTTAGTATCCAATGATTTTTTTTTGAGTAAACTGCAAGGTCAAGCCATCCGGGAGGACAATTCCGGATGGCTTTTTTATTGCCCAAAAGAGAAAGATCGGGAAAACCCGGCGCTATCTTTGTACTTTTGAGAATATCGTTCATCTTTGCGTAGAAGGTGTATCGCCGAATCGCGTTCGGAGGCACAATAAAACCAACACAACTTTATGGCCAACGTCATCAATCACAGCCTACTGACAGAGTTTGATTCCAGCTTGTTCAAAGCGGGCAAACATTTTCGCCTTTATGAAAAACTCGGCAGCCATATTTTGGAAGTGGACGGGCAATGGGGAACTCTTTTTGCTGTTTGGGCGCCCAACGCCAAAGCGGTGTCGGTCGTTGGCAATTTTAATCGCTGGGATCGCAAAGCCCATCCCTTAACTTCGCGCTGGGACAGTTCCGGGATTTGGGAAGGCTTTATTCCCGGCGTTGGCAAAGGCGATTTGTACAAATACTACATCCTTGCGCCCGATGGCCGCCATTTGCAAAAAGGCGATCCTTTCGCGCGCTTCTGGGAAATACCGCCCAACACGGCTTCCATTGTCTGGGACGAGGACTATACCTGGCAAGATACCGACTGGATGAAAAAACGCGGCGCTCACACGGGCTTGGATGCGCCGTATTCCGTCTACGAGGTACACGCCGGCTCCTGGAAAAAAAATCACGGCGGCTCGCGTTCCCTCAGCTACCGCGAAATGGCCGACGAAATGGTGGCTTATGTGAAAGATACCGGGTTCACCCACATCGAATTTTTGCCGGTGATGGAGCATCCGTATTACCCTTCCTGGGGCTACCAGGTTACCGGATATTTTGCGCCAAGCAGCCGGTATGGCTCGCCGCAGGACTTTATGTATCTGGTGGACAAGTTTCACCAGGCAGGCGTCGGGGTGCTGCTGGATTGGGTGCCATCCCATTTCCCGACAGACGCGCACGGACTTGCCGATTTTGATGGCACGCACCTCTACGACCACGCCGACCCGCGCAAGGGTTTTCACCCGGATTGGAAAAGCTGCATTTTTAATTACGATCGCCACGAAGTTCGCAGTTTCCTGATTTCCAATGCCTTGTTTTGGTTGGATCGCTACCACGCCGACGGCCTTCGGGTGGATGCAGTGGCTTCGATGCTTTACCTCGATTACAGCCGCAAGGAAGGCGAGTGGATTCCAAATATCCACGGCGGTAATGAAAACTTAGAGGCGACGAGTTTCCTGCGCGAATTCAACGAAACCGTTTATCGGGAATATCCGGACACGATTACCATTGCAGAAGAATCAACGGCCTGGACGGGGGTATCGCGCCCGGTATACAGCGGCGGCTTAGGTTTCGGCCAAAAATGGATGATGGGCTGGATGCACGACACCCTGAACTATTTCAAAAACGACCCGATCCATCGCCGGTTCCACCACAATGCCATTACGTTCAGCTTGGTTTATGCGTTTACTGAAAACTTCATGCTGCCGTTGTCGCACGACGAGGTGGTGCATGGAAAAGGTTCGCTGATCCAGCGGATGCCAGGCGATGAATGGCAACGCTTCGCGAATCTGAGGCTGTTGTTTGGCTATATGTTCACCCATCCCGGTTCCAAACTGCTCTTTATGGGCGGCGAATTCGGCCAAACCAGCGAATGGAGCATCGAACGCGGCTTAGAATGGTGGCTGATGCAGTTTGAACACCACAAAGGGATGCACGCTTGGATCAGAACGCTCAACCATTTTTATAAAGGAACCAAAGCCCTGCACGAGCGACAGTTTTCACCGGATGGTTTTGAATGGATCAACCACGGCGACCACCAAACGAGTGTGCTTTCTTATCTCAGAAAAGGCAAAGACGCTGAAAACCCGGTGGCCGTGATCTGCAATTTTACCCCGATGGTGCGCAAAGACTACAAAGTGGGCCTGCCTTTTGGCGGCAGCTGGAAAGAGGTCATCAACAGCGACAGCCGCGATTTCGGCGGCAGCGGGCATCATTTTAATGAAAAACTGAAAGCCACGGAGGAAAACTACGACGGCAAACCGTTTGCGGTAAGCCTGAATCTGCCGGCATTGGCGGTGATTGTGCTGGAACGCATTTCGCCAGGGAGCAAAAAAGCATCAGCGCCAAAGAAAAAAGCGGCTGAAAAGCCTGCGCCGAAGGCAGCCAAGACGGAAAAAGCACCTGCTAAAGTTGCACGAAAAAAGGCGACTTTGTAAACTGGTTCTATCAATTGTTTCCCGCAAAGGCCGCTAAGGACACGCCAAGACCGCAAAGCAGGACGACGCCATCTGACTTAGCGTCCTTTGCGAGACCTTTGCGATCTTCGCGGGAAATTCCAGTAACGAGAATTTTCGTTACGTTTTCCAAAAACGCAGCAATAACGATTCCAGGGCTAAAAACACCAACACCAGAATCAAACACCAGCGCCATAGCACCACGCCCTGACTGCGCTCTTCAATGCTTGCCGTCAGCAGCGCGGCTTCATTGATGTCTATCACATTGATTTTGCCGGTGGAAAGGGTTCCCAACTCATCTGTGTTGTAGTAGGAAAGGTCCGATTCTTTCCGGTCAAAATTGAAGGCATAGCGGTGCAGCACGGTATCCTGATTCAGGAAAAGGTCGAAAACGCCGGCGTCCTGCACCTGGCCGTTGACGCCTAATTGAACTTTTGTGCCTGTCGTTCGCTGTTCCGGGATGAACTCACCTTTTGCGCCTTTCAATTTATACACCAATTCCGCACTGGTGCCGAAATGATTGGCACTCAGCACTTCGTCGCGACCGATGGTGTAGGCGATGCGTTCTTCTGCACCCCCGGAAATGGCCATTTTATAAACCATGGGGATAAAAACTTCGCCATTTTGCATCAGGTTGCTAAACGCTTCATCCAATGGCGATGCACAAACGTAAAGCCGGCCCTGGTTGCTGCGGTATTTGGAGAGGAAGGGCGAACCGTCGCGGTACGTGAGCAGTTGCTCTTCGTTGCGGTTGTTGAAGGTACTGAATTTGAAATTGCCTTTGGTGACCGGCAGGCGCAGGTTCGTACTTTTGTTTTCAAAGACGTCTTTGAATACAAATTCATCCGTATTTACGGTGCCGACGATGCGTTCCTGGGCTTCGAAGGCTAAGAGTTCATTGGCCGGAAAGGCTTGCAAAAAAGATTTATAGCTGTTGAGGTCGCTGTTTCGGCCCGGAAAAACGAGCAAATTGCCCCCATTTTTGACATAATTGGCTAATTCAAAAGCCAGGCCGGAAGAAACGACGTTCAGGTTATTGAGCACAATCAGTTGGTATTTACTAAATTGTGAATAATCGAGGCTGCGGCTCGTGGCGTTGGTCATTTTAAAATAACCGGTTCCGGAAAAAGCAGCGCCCAAATAACGGTTGGGCTGCGCTTCGTTGATGGCTAAGGCTAAGATGTTTTCCGGCACGAAAAAAGCGAAAAAATACTGGTCGTCGAACTGAACCGGGTAGTCGGTAACGCTGAGTTCGGCTTCGTGCCAGCCGGTGCGCAAGACGGTGATGCTCACTGTATCCGTGACGGAAGACCGGGCCGGAATGTTCAGCGTACCTACCGGTTTATTTTGCCCTTCGTAGCGAATGGCTAATCGGATGTTTTCAACCGGTTCGTTGGTCCAGTTGTGTACTTTCACCAGCAGGCGGTTGGTTTGTCCCACTAATTGCACCGGCGCTTCAAACCACGCGGTATCAATGCTCACGTTGCGCTCCTGCACGGCTTGCAGCGGCACCAAATTGACGCTTAAAGTCGTATCGGTGTATTGCTTGAAATCGGATACGTTTTTCTGAAAATCTGAAATGAGGTACGCTGTTCGGTTTTCCGTTGTGGCGGTTTGCAGGGTTTGTTGCTGCCGAAGGATGACTTTACTCATTTCTTTCACGGCAGGCGTCGGTTTGATTTCATCAATCAGCAACTGCGCTTCTTCTTTGCCGATAAGGCGTTGGTGGCGCCCTTCAAAATCGTTGGTCAGGATTTGAAACTGGTCGTCAACCGCATAAGCCCGCACGATTTCCCGGGCGCGTTCTTTGGCTTTTTCCAGCAGGGGGACATCCTGGCTCAGGGCGTTCATACTGAACGAATTGTCTACAAAAATGCTGACTGCTTTTACGCCCGCTTTGACTTCTTCATCCCTGGGAATAAAAGGTTGTGCAAACGCAAATACCAAAAATGCCAGCGCCAGCAAACGCATCGCCAGCACCAACAGGTTGCGCAGTTTGGACCGGGCGCTTTTTTCTTCTTTGACTTCTTTCAAAAAGCGCACATTGGTGAAATAGACCTTCTTGAAGCGCCGGAAATAAAATAAATGGATGATGATGGGTATCGCCAGAGCTGCCAAGGCAAACAGGAACGTCGGGTAGAGGAATTGCATAAATCTGATATCTTCTTTAAATCACCTTCTATAAACGCCATTTTGCAAAAGAAGATGCTTGAATAAGGCACAAATGTTGAATTAAGGGCGTAAAAGTAATGAAAGAGAAAGGATTTTAAACCATATTCCTAAAGATTGAACCGCAGAACAGGAGAATATGGAACAAGGAATATCGAAGTGGGAGGTCGTGTAAACTTCGGAGTTCGGTGTTCCTTGTTCGGTATTCGATATACAGATTAATAGACAACCACCCGCTTCATTGCCATTCCAGCTTCTGTCCAAACCTCAAGCACGTATAGTCCGGGGGACAAGGCATCTATGTAAAGTTTTGTCGTGGTATCCGAAACCGTTTGTTGCAACGCCACCCGGCCCCGGCTATCGAATAACCGTAAAGTTGCGTTTTGCAACGTATTTTCCTCCGGTAACGTCACCTGCAGGGTTTCCGATGCCGGATTAGGGAAAACCCTTACATCGAGTAGCCTGGCGGCTTCACGAACGGCATTTGGGCTGCCGGAAAGGCTGAACCGGTTGAAAAAGTCCCAGATTTCCTGGCTGGCAATGATGTCGCGGTTGGTATTGCCAAAACCTGAATTGGAGCTGCCCGGCCAGGTGTGGCCGCCGGCTATGATTTTCATCAAAACGACTTCGCTGTTTGCCGCACAGGGGCTGTAGCTGCTGCGTTCCACCCGGGAGCCTTCGTTGACTAAATCGGGGAGGGGCGTTACCTGCGGAAGTTCAGGGCAATCGTTTTGCGTGGTCCAGTATTCGATGACTTCGGGGATTGCTTTAATGCCGGTAGCGCCGTTGTAATTCACGATCAGGTCGGAGGTGCCATGAATTTCCATGACGGGAACCGGTCGTTCGGGGTGGCAATTTTCGAACGTCTCGGTAGTCATACTGCCGGTCACCGAAGCGATGGCGGCGATGCGGTCGCTCAGTTCGCAGGCTAAGCGGTAACTCATAAACCCGCCATTCGACATGCCGCAGGCATAAACGCGATTCAGGTCAATGGGATATTTAGTCTTCAATGTATCAATCAGCGCACTCAGAAAGCCTACGTCATTGGCGCCTGAAGCGCTGAAACCTACATTCCACGACAGGTTGACGCCATTGGGATAAACCGCAATAAAGCCCTCAGATGCTGCAATTGTATTAAACCCGGAATAGTTCATAATGCCCTGTGCGGTTTGGGTAAACCCGTGCAATATCAGTACAACGGGCGCCGGGTGGCCTTGTGGCAAGGTGGCAGGGATGTATGTGAGGTAGTTGCGGTTAGCGCCTTCGAACATAAAACTGCCGGCTACCTGCGCCGGAAGCGCATGACCAAGCAAAAACATACCGGCAAAAACCAGATTGAGCTGTTTCATGATTTCGAGTTAAATTGAACGGGAATTTTCATCGAAGGGGCAGAGAAAATTTTGTGAAAGGTACGTAAAATCCTGCTTTTCAGGAAAGGATGCACCTTAGTTTTTGTGTTCTATAAAATTATGACAAATTTGGTGACAAGTTGCAAAAAAACGCCACATTTGCACCCTGTTGCAATTTATGACGCCCTTGTTTAAATCACTGTTTCCCATCTGGTTAAACTTTGAAACGACTTGTCAAAATAATAGATGTTTTTCGCTTAGTGCTCTCTTTGGCAGGCATCGCGTTGGTCATCTTTGACGACGGATGGCAGGAGGATGCCCGTATCGGCAGCAACATCTGGCTATGGTATGGGTTGCTTTTTCTGACCATATCAGTTGCCATCGGGGTATCCCTGTTTTTTCGTTCGAAGTGCAAACAACCCTTGCGCAAAGGGGATTTCACCATGGCGCTGCTTTTCCTGATTATGGGCGTCAGTGCTTTGAGAGAGGGGCAAAACACGCTATTCCTGAGCGCCACCAGCACCATTTTTTCGTTGATTTTTTTTCTGATTGAAATCTCCCGGCTCTCCTTCTCCATACAGCAACGGTCTTTTCGTCCGGCCAAGCTGTTTGTTTTGAGTTTTATGTTGCTGATTGTTGCCGGAACGATGTTGCTGATGCTGCCCGGCGCTACCGTATCGGACATTTCTTTTGCAGATGCTTTATTTACTGCAACTTCGGCGGTAACGGTGACCGGACTTGCCGTCCTTGACACGGGCAAAGTTTTTACAATTTTCGGACAGTCGGTGATTCTGTTTCTGGCTCAGGCGGGTGGTTTGGGGATGATGACGTTCACCAGTTTTTTTGGCTTTTTCTTTAAAGGCCGATCCTCTATTCAGGAACAAATGCGCATTCAGGACATTGCCAACGTCAACCTCGGAGGTGCGCGCAATTTCATCATTCAGGTCGTGCTCTTTACGTTAATCGTAGAGGGAATCGGCGCTTTGATCATTTTCCTGTCTACGCCGGTTAGTGCCCTGCCTTCCATGTTTGACCGGGTATTTTTTTCGGTTTTTCACTCCATATCCGCGTTTTGCAACGCAGGGTTTTCCACCTTAAGCAACGGGCTTTACGACATGCCTTTTCGCTACAATTATTCCGTACAAATGGTGGTCGCCTTGTTGCTCGTGACGGGCGGATTAGGTTATGGGATTATCTTTAACGGATTCAACTATCTGTATTACAATCTAAAGCGTTTTTTTGGGCGGTTGATTTTTAAACAAAATTACGAACGAAGAATCTGGTTGCTCAATTTGAACAGCATCATCGTCCTGAGAACCACGGCGATCCTCATTCTTGTCGGCATGGTTTGTTTTTTTGTGTTTGAATACAACAATGCCTTAGCTGAACATACGTCCTGGTATGGCAAATTCGTCACGACTTTCTTTGGAAGCGTAACGCCGCGCACCGCCGGTTTTAATACGGTGAATATGGCGACGCTCACGGTGCCCACCCTGATGATTTACCTCCTGTTGATGTGGATTGGCGCGTCTCCGGGGTCCACGGGTGGCGGCATAAAAACGACTACTTTTGCCATTGCTACGCTGAATATTTTTGCAATCGCCCGGAATAAAGACCGGTTAGAAATCAAAAACCGTGAAATTTCTGATTTATCGGTTCGCCGGGCATTTGCAACGGTTTGCCTTTCGCTCATTGCGGTCGGCTTTTCCGTTTTTTTTGTCAGTTTTTTTGAACAGGAAAAAACCTTGATGAGCATTGCTTTCGAGTGCTTTTCTGCATATAGCACAGTTGGTTTAAGTACGGGCATTACCCCGCTGCTGGGCGTCGAGAGCAAATACGTTCTGATTGTTACCATGTTCGCCGGAAGGGTGAGTACGCTGATGATTCTGATTGCGATACTCAGGCAGGTTAATCGCCTGCCTTATCGCTATCCGAAAGAGGATATTTTAATTAATTAGTCATAAGAAAACATGAAAGCCATCATTTTTGGGATGGGCAATTTTGGCAGATCCCTTGCAATAAAACTCACCAATCTAAGGCACGAAGTCATTGGTGTAGACAGCCAGATAGACACGGTGGAGGATTTGAAAGATCATCTGACCATTGCCATTTGTATGGATTCCACGGATGAACGAGCGGTGAGCAGCCTGCCGCTCCGCGATGTAGATGTGGCCATTGTGGCCATCGGCGAAAATGAAGGCGCTTCCATCCTCACCACCGCGCTGCTCAAAAAGCTGAAAGCGAAACACATCATCGGCAGGGCCATTTCGCCATTGCATCAAACTGTGCTGGAAAGTATGGGCGTATCAGAAATCATACACCCCGAAGAAGATTCGGCTGAACGGTTGGCCATGAAGCTCAACCTGCATAAAATGATTGATTCTTTCGACCTGCCCGGCGATTATTCCATTGTGGAAGTAACCGTTCCGGATCATTTTGTCGGAAAATCCATTGCAGAAATCCAACCCCGTCAACACTACCAGGTCAACATCATAACCGTTATCCGGAATGTGCCCAAAGTGAACATAATTGGATCCAAACACGAAGTGAGCGAGGTGATTGGCGTCCCTGAAGCGGGGCTGGTATTTCAGGATAAGGACATTCTGGTTATTTTTGGCGCCAACAACGATATTCAAAAATTAGTTGAAGAATAGTGGCAAGCATACCGTTTGCGCTTTTTAAGCGTTTATAGCAACTGATCATTTTTTCACTGTAAAATCACTTATTTAAAGGATGAGAACGTTAACTATTGTTTTTTCTATTGCAGGTTTGATCCTGAATGGAAGCGCATCTGCTCAGGAACTGAAGAACAAACAGGATTCTCTCAGCTACTGCTTCGGGGTGTTGATGGCGCAAAACCTGAAACAGCAAAACATCGAAAACATTGATCCGGCCATTTTTTCAAAAGCCATAGACGATGTGCTGAAAAACGGAAGCCTGAAAATCGAAGCGGCCCAGGCCAACAAAATGGGGCAGGAGTATATGAAAGCACAAGCGGCAAAAAAACATGAAAAGACCATGACAGAAGGCAAACTGTTTTTAGAGAACAACGCAAAACGCGCGGGAGTAACCACTTTGCCCAGTGGCCTTCAATACGAGGTTTTGAAAGCGGGAACCGGCGCTAAACCGGCTAAAACCGATAAGGTGTCTGTGCATTACCACGGCACGCTCCTCGACGGCACGATTTTCGACAGCTCGGTTGACCGTGGCCAGCCGGCTACTTTCGGGGTCACACAGGTTATTGCCGGTTGGGTAGAAGCGCTGCAACTGATGCCGGAGGGTTCGAAGTGGAAACTCTTTATTCCCTACAACCTCGCGTATGGCGAACGCGGCGCCGGCGGAAAAATTGGGCCATATTCCACGCTTGTTTTTGAAGTGGAGCTGCTGAGCATCGTGAAGTAGCATTCGCTTAGCGGATAAGATGACAAGAGCCACCTCAATGATTTGAGGTGGCTCTTTATCTTTTTATCAGGTACTACCGTCTTAATTCACTTTTACAAAGCGCTTCGTCAGCACCGTAGCGCCATCCTGAATGTGCAGCAGGTATACGCCGGCACTCAGATTCAACTGCGCCAGGTTCAACCGCATCAGGTTGGCGCCTTCTCCAATGCGTTCCGAGAACAGCTTTTTGCCGTTCAGATCCACAAGGTGAAGCAACGCGCCTGGCTGCAGATGATCCGGCAACACCACTTCCAGTTCATTCACGACCGGGTTCGGGCGAATGGAAAGCTCACCGCCGTCCTCATTGCTGTCGAACAGTTCCGTGCCTTCCGGCAGCGCCAAACCATCGGTATCATCCTGGTGCGATAATTGTTCGTTCATCTGAACAGGGCCATTATCAAACGGACGCGCTAAGTTGTTCGGGTTGTTCAGTGTCACATTGCAGAAGTTTGCCGTAGTCGTGGTGCCGTCCACATTGCTTTCTGTGACCAAACCAACGAGCATACACTCTGCCATAGGAAGGGTAGACTGGAATAACAAAGCCCAGTTTGTGCCATCGTAAGAAAGATAGCCTTTGAAGGTAGAACCTGTTCGGGTGACCCGCAACCAATTCCGGCCTCCGCGTGGTTTTTGTTGAAACTGCGTGGCCACTCCCGTCACACTCCGAATGTGCCAGCGCGCATTTTGGCTGTTCTGAACCGTCAATGCAATGTACTTTGAACCGGCCGTGGCAGTTTCCCGGAAAGTCAGACCGGCATAACCCAGACCGGTAATGCCACAGATCCGGGTGATGATTTCTCCGTCGCCACACAGTTCCTGGAAGGCAAGCGTCACATCGTCGCGTCCGGAAGACAAATCTTCATAGCAGTCTGAAGTAAGCGTCCACTGGCCGGCGTTGTGGGTGATCGTACCCGTTGGGCAGCCCACATTGAACGGATTCCAGCCGCCCGGTAAGGAAGGCTGGCAGGCCGAGGCGTGGTAGCCCAAGCCCCAAATGGTATTTTGCGGGTAAGCTTGCCATTCCAAAGAAGGATCGAAAGTATCGCTGCTGTTGTTGTCGCCTTTCTGAATGTAGCTGTAGCGGCGCAGGGTTTGTTCTGAGGTTGAAACGCCGGAGTTGCTCCAATTTGTAGGAGGAAAAGGCATGCCGATCTGGCCAATCACATCCAGTACGCCGTTGGTATTGCGCAACACAACCGCGTCGTTGCCGTTGAACCAGCCACCGCCACCGAGTTGGTCAGCCTGCGCGGTAAAGTCGGCTGAAGAGCCAGTATTGCAAACGACATATACATCACCGGGCTGGATCACTCCGGTAAGGTTTAGTGTGAGGCCGATACTACTGCTGCCATTGAAATACATGATTATTTGGTAACCACCTGCTGCCAGGTCTATGGCGGAAGCCGTCGGGTTATAAATTTCGAGGCATTTGTTATTACCGCTTCCTTCGACGTATTCAGAGAAAAAGGGCAATGCGCAGTTGGGAACGACGGAGCAGGATGGAGGAGCCGTGCCAGCATTGGGGTTGGAGAGCGCACAGTCGCCGTCATCTGAAAAGGCTGCGCTGATTGCAATCGCGCCGCCATCAGCCGCAAACTGAACTCCAACAAAGGTGTAGGAGGTCGTGCCAATAAGTCCAACTCCTACTGAACTAAGGCCGCCAATATTATCGCCGCTAAGGTCAAGTGTACCCATAGCAGGCGGATTTTCGTAGTTGACGGTAACGTTTGCTGTGAAGAAGTCATCCCCACTGCTCAGTGGCGTATCATTGTCGTCACAAGTTGAAATGCTTAAAGGATCAATCGAAATGGAAGTAATGTCACAACTGCCTGGGATTGTCCCGTTCAGTACGACATCGCGAAGGCGTTTTTGAGAAGGACTGGATGTGCGGATAAATCGGATGCGCACATTATTGCCGGTTGCCGTGATGGCAGTAGGGCCGTCGTTAATATAGGTTGAATTGGTGGGGATGGAAGAGTTAAATGTTTGAGCCGTCCAGGTAGCTCCGCCATCATTAGATACTTCAATGGTTAAAGGGCCATCACCCCCTGAGCCAAACTTGGCGACTGAATAGGAAAGGGTGACATTGGTATAGCCGGTCAAGTCAATTACAGGAGAGGTTAATATTGCACTTGGCATGGTGAAATTAGCGTACCCACCTGCAGTAGTCTCAAATGTAACACTGGTCTGGCTCCAACCCGCAGGCAGGCTGCCTGTGCGAAGGGTTTCACTCAGTATTTGCCCATGTAACCAACCTGTGGATACACAAATTATTAAGGCAGATAAAAGCAAGGAAAATTGTCTCATACAATTATAGTGTTTACGATAAAGGAATCAAGAACCATTCAAACAACGGAACCACCAGCCGCGCATCACTGGCGCGTTGGCAGAGAGAAGAAGGGGGAACGTGTTTGGCTTGTGTGTTCGGTATGCGATAGCGTCTCAAAAACAAATCAGAGTTGCCTGATTCATTCGTAAAGGAGGCTCTGCAAAGATACGGCGTTGTTGTCGAAATGTTGCAGTTTTGGGGAATAAATGACGGAAGTTAATAATCGTTTAACCACTTCTTTACAAGCAATGTTTACAAAGTGGCTTTTTTAATTGCCCGGTACTTTTGCGGTCTACCCGCGACCTTCTATATTTGGCCGTTTATAACTGATGCCCATGCCTGGTTACAAAATTACGCTGAAAGTACGATTGATCCTTTACTATAAAGGACAGATCCTGCTGTTGAAGCAAACCAACCCGAATGGCGGGAATTACACGCTGGTTGGCGGTACGATTGAAAAAGGGGAATCGGCGCGGCAATGCCTGATCCGGGAGAGCTTCGAGGAGGCGGGCATCCTGTTGAAAGAGAAAGACTTACAATTAGTACACGTACTTCAGAAAGTAACGGCGCGGGAACAACGCATGGTATTCTATTTTAAAGCCTACCGCTGGGAAGGAGAATTAAAAGCCCGCGAAACGCATAAATTTAAGGAAGCAGAATGGTTCGATCTGGACGCTTTGCCCAAAAACCTGACGGGGACCGTGCGGCAGGTACTGCATGAATACCGGAAAGGCAGTTTGTATTCGGAATTGCCGAAGAAGAGGCCGGAGGTTTGATTTTAAGCAAGGTTAAAGGTTAAAGTATATCAAGGTTAAAGTAGGAAACACATATCCTGATGATATTACGTAATCCCCTTTAACCTTTCTACTTTAACCTTTATCCTTCATGACCGCTTACTCCTGATTGCTTACCAACTTCGCAGTCGCTGCTTTCTTCGTGGTACCAACAGCAGAAGCGCTGGAAGATTTGCTTTTGTCGCAGCAGGAAGCCGAAGCGGCTTTTGCGCCTGCACAACAACCGGCGCCGCCGGCAGCGCTTACTTTGGTAGCTTTAGCATCCGCTTTAGCGTCGCCGCTGCAACCTGCTTTTGACTTGGTGCAAGCTGCTTTTTCGCTTGGCGATACGTTGATGAACTTACCGCTTTTGCTGCAATATTCCACTTCCGTGAAAGTTGCTTTGCCGGTTTCAGCGGACACATTTTTTTTCATATAGCTCACTTTGCCGGTTTGCGGGCAAGTGCGCGTTTCGATGGACGCATCCATAGAAGCCAGCTTTGCAGCTGCGGCTGTACAGTGGGCGCCTGGCGTTTCAATGCTGGCAGCAGCCGAAGCCGACTTCGAACCAGAACATTGTGCATTCGCGGCAAAGCCTACTGCTCCCGAAAATGCGAGCAACAAGAATAATTTTTTCATGATCAGATTTTAACGTAGTGAAGAAATAACCGTTCAGGCTGCAAGTTAGAAAACTCTGCCCATTGATCGTGTTATGGAAAAATTAACGTTTTCTTAAAATCTCGACGAATGTCCGGATCGGGACGATACAAAGGCGCTAAGGGTTAAGAGCATGTTCAAAATTCCATCAATCGGCTGCAAGCGGGAAATTTTGTTTTATACTTCGTTAGATTTTTTGACTACGTCGAATCTTCGATTTCGCCATAGCTGCCGGCTATGTCTGCAAAATCTGCCTCGTCTAAAACAAAATTTCCTCGCTTTCGCTCGATCATGGAAATTTGAACAAGCTCTTAATAGCGTGCGAGGCGTAAAAATATTTATTTTAGGAATGGTGACGGAGAAAATTTGCTGGCAGGAAGCTTCGGGCCTCGTGTCTGCTATTTAAAAGGCTGCTGCCTTTTATTTCCGGGGGTTGTGTAATAAGGTGCAAGATGCAAAGTGCAAAAGGCAATGATTTCGTAAAGCTTGATGTTTTTGCAATCAAATGTTCAACGCCGAAAAGCCTTTGTGTTTCCAAAGGCTTTGGTGCTTTTTTGTTCGTTATCGGACAACTCAGTGTGCGGGTTTGAACGAGTGCGGTTTACCCTCCAGCCCCGCTTGCGCGAGGCTCCGGCCTCGTGCCATCTATTTTCAAGGCTCCAGCCTTGACACACCCCAAATCATCTATTCGCTCCTAAGACTCCGCACCGGATTCGCCAGCGCCGCCCGCACACTCTGAAAACCCACCGTCAAAAATGCAATCACAACCGCGCCAATGCCCGCCAGCGCAAAAATCCACCATTGAAGATCAACGCGATACGCAAAATCATCCAACCAGGCGTTCATGGCCCACCAGGCAATCGGCGAAGCAAGGACGAACGAAACAAGTACAATTTTCATAAAATCTTTAGCCAGCAAACCCGTGATGCCCGCCACCGAAGCGCCCAGCACTTTGCGCACCCCGATTTCTTTGGTGCGCTGCGCAATGCTCAGCGTGGCGATGCCAAACAAACCGAGGCAGGCGATAAAAATAGCCAGTCCCGCAGCCATGCTCACCACCTGGCTCAGGCGGCTTTCTGCGCGGTAGAGTTTGTCTATATTGTCGTCGAGGAAAGCGTAGTTGAATGCCTGTTCGGGCGCGACTTTCTGCCAGGCCAACCGCAGCGTGGACAGCGTGGCCGGGAGTTGATTGCCGGAAACCTTAATGGAAATTTTGGGCGTGGGCACGTCATCAAAATTCCAGTCCGACGCGGTTTGAATGATGCCAATCGGATCAAGCGCCATCACCAGCGGTTGTACGGCCGTATGCAGGCTCTCAAAATTAAAATCTTTCGCCACCCCAATGACCTGGAAGTCCCGGAACGGCTCCGGCATTTGCTGACCGGTTTCCACCCCGAATTGTTGTGCGTAGGCTTCGTTTACGATGACGGCTTTTTGGTCGGAGGTGTTTTCCCGGGAGAAATTGCGACCAGATGCTAATTCCATGTTGTACATCGGCAGGAAACGGTCGTCTAACCCGTTGAGCATAAAATTCCGGAATTTTTGGGTGGCCGGGTCGGTGTAGCCCATCTTCATCCAGCCTGGCGTGCCGAAGGTGTGCGCCGACAACGCTAATTCGTTGATGCCTGGTTTTCCGTTCAATTCTTGGCGCAGCAAATCCAGCACTTGTTTTCCTTCATTCCATTGTTCGGTCAGTCTGGCGCCGGAGCGACTGTAGGGCAACACCACGATCTGCTCTTTGTCGTAGCCGAGGTTTTTGTTTTGCAAAAAATTCATTTGCCGCAGCATCACCAGCGTACTGATGATGAGCAAAACGGACAAGAGGAACTGGAAGCCGACCAAGCCACGCAGCACAGTATGCCGGTCGCTGCCAATTTTGGTGATCAACCCGCGCAGGGTCAAAGCCGGTTTAAACCCAGACAACACCAAGGCCGGATAAACGCCGGAAACCAGCCCCGTCACGAGCGCCAGGCCAGCCAGCAGGAATCCCGTTTTTGGCGAAAAATCCATTGCCAATTGCTTGTCTGACAAGTGGTTGAAAAATGGCAACGCTAATTGTGACAATATCACCCCAAGCCCCACCGACAAGCCCGCCGTCAAGACTGCTTCGTTCCAAAACTGCGCCATGAGTTGGCCCCGTGTAGCGCCGGTTGCTTTGCGCACGCCCACTTCTTTGGCCCGCGCCACAGAGCGCCCAACCGACAGCGTGGTGAAATTGATACAAGCCAAGCCGAGGATGAGCAACGCGATGCCACCCAGTATATAAGGATAGCGGCGGTCGCTCACCGGGGCGATGCCCAGCGGGAAATCTTTGTTCAGGTGGATGTCCGTCAAGGGTTGAAAACCAACGAGGTATTCGCCGGGTTTGTAGTCGGCAGACACGCGACTGTCTACCAGCGGGGCAAATTTAGCTTCGAGTTCTTTGACGTTGTTGGCTTCGTTGAGCAGGATATAAGTCTCGACGATCACATTCGTCCAGCTCGTCAGCGCCTCTTTCGACAGGGTTGCTTTTCCCTGTTCAAACGGGATGACGATGCCGTATTGGATGCTCGAATTGCCCGGTGCTTTTTCGAGGACGCCCGTCACGGTGAAGTGCGTCCAGGCTCCGGCGGTTTGCAGGGTTAGGATTTGGCCCATGGGGTAGGGGTCTCCGAAGTATTTGCGACCGATTTCTTCGGTAACTAACACAGAGTTGATGTCGGGAAAGGCGTTCTCTGGTTTTCCTCTAAGGAATTTAAAATCAAACACTTTAAAAAACGAAGGCTCTACGGTATGCACTTCTTCAAGCTCCGAAAAATTGCCTTTTTTTGCCAGTGTATTCACCGTGTAATAGCGGGCAACCTGCTCCACTTCCGGAAAATTATCGCTTAGTTCCTGACCCAGAATTATGGGCGTCACGGTGTTGAAAAACACGTTGCCCCGGAAGTGTTCCTTCGCCCAGGCGCGGTAAATGCGGTCGGATTTGGAATGGAACCGGTCGAACGTCCACTCGTCCCACACATAAAGCGACAACAAGATGACGATGGCCGTGCCGATGGACAACCCGGTTATGTTCAACGCCGAAAAGCCTTTGTGTTTCCAAAGGCTGCGAAAAGCGATTTTGAAGTAGTAGCTCAGCATATTGCGTAAGGCTTGGTACGGATGAAGAGATGCTCTCCCTCAGTAGTACAATTGCTATGCCATTAATTTATGAGGTTGTTATTCAGGGCTTTACATCTCCCTATTGGCGCCGACTTGTTCGTTTTCGGACAGGAATGTGTGCGGGCGCGGACGTACCCGTGGTCGCCTCCCGACAAGATGTCGGGACAGTTGGCTGACCTTGTAAAGCAGAAGCAAAGCAGATGTCCCTTCGCTGGTCGCGGTTTATATTATTTTGGTTTGTAATAGGGGGTTTCGTCTCTTTTGGGTTGTGTAGTTAGTCTCATTTTTTGTTTAGTATGAATATTCATTTTCCATATATCATAATTAGAAGCGTTGCCCGAAGTGAAAGAAATCCAATTTCCATCGGGCGACCAGGAAGGTGAATAGTCTTCAATTTCATCGTTTGTAATATTTACGATTCCACTTCCGTCAATAGCCATGATATAAATGTCCATAAAATAAAAATCAACGAAATAGAGCTTCCCACTTATTCCCAATAACTGTTCCTCTTTTTTTTGGACGGTAGGATTGGATGAACAACATTACCCCGCCACTAAAGCCTCAGTCACAAACAATAGGTCTCTTTGGATTCAGGCTCCATCCTGACAAAAACAATTATCTTGCATCCGGTTTACCGATGCATCCTGATGAGAAAATTTTTTGTCGTACTGCTGTTCTTCCATTTTGCCTGCCGGCTTGTCTCACAAACGACGGTATCTACTACCTTGCTTTCCGTGAATGAAGGACTCTCGCAGGGGATGATTTTCGACATCTTGCAGAGCAGGGACGGCTTTCTCTGGATTGCCACCAAGGATGGGCTGAATCGCTACGACGGCTCCCGGTTCGAAGTCTTCTCGCCCGACCCGTTCAACCCCTTCGCCATCGGGGGCAGCGAGGTACAAACGCTTTTTGAGGACAGCCGGGGATGGCTGTGGGTATCGCTCCCGGATGGCTTGGATGTACTCGACCCGGTTAGCGGACGTTTTTTTCACTTGATGCACGAGGGTAAACCGATTCTCGGTAAAACGAATGAAAGTAAACTTATCGAGACGCCCGACGGCACCATCTGGTTTTCGGTCTATGACCGAATTTGGAAAGTGAACCCGCCGAAGGACATGCTGGCAAATGCAGCAAAACAAGGCAATGCCAACATCGAACTGCCCTGCCAGCCCATACTGATGTCGGCAGTAAGCGGCTGGTCGGGCGGGCAGCTCCAACCGGGTCAACTGCTGTTTACCCAAAAACAAAAACTGCTGGTAGGCACCAACAACGGGCTGTTCCGGCTCGACCCCTCGACGGGGCAGGTTTTGCCCGAACTTCCGATTTCCGGTTTTTCGGTCCGACTGATGGTGGAAAATGCGAAAGGGGAACTATTGATGAAGGGCGTCATACCGAACTCCCTGAGGCAATGGGTTTGGATAACCGATTCGGGTGTGCAGTTTTTTACAGACCCTTCCATTAAGTACTCCGCCGCCAGTTTTATATTCGACCCTGCGGGTTTTTTATGGACTTTCCGTGACCGAAGGATCCAGAAATGGGGGGTGCCTGCCCTTTTTAACAAGGGAAAACCAGAACTGGAAATAAAAGCGGACTCGATTTTTTCCAATGACAGGGCTTACTGCACCAAAGTCATGTTCGATAAAAGCGGTGTGTGCTGGGTGGGAACCAATGGCTATGGGGTTTTTAAAATCAACCAGAAAGTACCCAAATTCAAAACCTTTCTTCCCCAAGATTCACATCGCCTCCTCCTGGAAGCGCCCGCAGGCGGGCTTGTCAGTCTGGAAAAGCCCCGCATAAAATATCCTTCCAAAGCCTTCGCAAGCTGGGCGGTTCACACCGATTTTTACACCGACCTGCCTTTTGATAAAATTGCTATCGGTCGGCTTGCCGTGTGCTTCGACGCGGCGGGGAACGGCTGGTCTTCTTTCCGCTCCGATTCGCTGCTTTACCGCATGGATGCCGTGACAAAAGCCCGAAAATCGTTTCCCTGGCACGGTGAAGGGCTGCTGCTCGACCGCAACGGCAATCCGGCGCAGTGCAGCTTCACGGTAACCAAAGTGGACAATACGCCGCCAACGATTACTTGTCCGGCTACGCAGACCTTAGTGCTTGGCGCCAATTGCACGGCAACCCTGCCCAATTATGCCAGCTTGGCTACAACCGGCGACAACTGCGGCGTACAGGGCGTCACGCAATCTCCGGAAGCGGGAACTACCGTTTCCGGTACTGGCAAGATGACCGTGACGCTGACGGTAACGGACGTAAACGGTCTGGCCAATTCCTGCACGTTAACCGTCACCAAAATGGACGAAACACCGCCAACGGTGGTTTGCAAAAACACGACCGTATTCCTGAATGCCGCGGGCAATTACACGCTTCAGGCTGCCGATGTATTTAACGCAGCAGCTTCTTCGGACAACTGTTCCGGCGTATTGACCGTGACGAATATTTCGCCGGCGACGGTCAGTTGTGCGCAGATCGGACAAACCATTCCGGTAACGGTAACCGTTCAGGATGGCGCCGGTAATTCAGCTACCTGTACGGCGCAAATTACGGTTCAGGAAGGGCTGACCCTTCCCGGAGGCTGGAGCAGCAATGATGTGGGCAATGCCAATGGCAGCGGGGGGTACAAGCCTTGCACGACAACCAACGGCCAGTTTACGGTATCGGCTACCGGTTTTTCCACTTCGTCAATGGATGTACTGCACCTCACTTCCCGCCAGCTTTGCGGCAACGGCGAATTCATCGCCCGTGTTGCCAACGTCAGTGGCGGCGGTTGGGGAGGGATCACCCTTCGGGAATCGCTGGCGCCTGGCTCAAAATTAGTTGCCTTGAAAACACAGGGTACCAACAATATCCGCCGGATGATCAGAACCACCACGAATGGCGCGGTGAACAACCTGAACCTGTTCCGGCAACACACCTGGTTTCGTCTGGTACGCAACGGCAGCAATTTTGTGGGTTATACCTCATTCAATGGGGTAAGTTGGGATTTTGCCTTCTCGGCAACGATCAGCATGGCCGAATGCATTTATGCGGGCATATTTGCGGAAAGCATCAACGTCAATACCACGACCACGGCGACTTTCGACAACGTCCAGCTCATTGGAGGCACGCTTTCGCTGATGCAGGCGCCACAAACGCCGGTAGCGGCGCCCAACTTTTCGCTGGAAGTCTATCCGAACCCAACTACCGGGGAGGTAAACGTTGACTTGAGCGCGTACGCCAATCCAATTGGAGCAGTGAAAGTTTTCGACGCTTATGGCAAATTGGTCATACAAAACCAGTTAGATGGATCGCCGCTGTTCCGCATGAAACTGGATGGCGACGATGGGGTTTATTTCCTCTCCATTGAAGTGGAAGGCGAAGCGCCGGTGACGAAACGTGTCGTGATTGCGCATTGATTTAATTGGGTGCAAGTGAGGGCGTCACGCAGAGTGTAATGTCGTCAACTTAACGGGGAATAACCACGAAGTGGTTGAAGGTGAATAGCCCCCGATGCAATCGGGGGACAGGGATGAGCGAAAGGTAACGCCCAACCCCGAAAGGGGTTGAATGTTAATCCGCTACACTCCATTTTCTACATTCAACCCCATTCGGGGTTGGTTCACCTCACCATTTCCACTTTTCCCCCGATTGCATCGGGGGCTATTCAAATTTGACCCTTTCAGGGTCGTTTACGTCGTTAAGTTGACGACATTACACTCAGAGTGACACCCTCACTGACCGAGCAATGGGGCGTACCGAAACCACCGGTGCGCCCCATTGTTTTTTGCGTGAAGGATGGAAGCGGTATGGCCCTGACCTAAGAAAGGGCCATAAGAGCGGACAGCCTGACCGCCAGCCGCGCGCACTCAAGCCTGTTAGGATTCGGGAACTTGAGCGCGGCTGGGGGGCACGCCCAACTTTTTAACCTCAGCACATGGTTGGGGAAACCAAGTTCCGGAAACATCCATCCTGGCAAAAACAATTATCTTGCAACCAGTTTACCGATGCCTATTGATGAGAATATCTTTTGTCGTACTGTTGCTCTTCCTTTTTGCCTGCCGCCTTGTCTCTCAAACGACGGCATCTGCTACCCTGCTTTCTGTTAAAGACGGGCTGTCGCATGGGGTGGTATTGGACATCTTGCAGAGCAGCGACGGCTTCATCTGGATAGCTACTCAAGACGGGCTGAACCGCTACGACGGCGCCCGATTTGAGGTCTTTTCACATGACCCATTCAATCTATTCACTGTTGGAAGTGGGGCCATACAAAATATTTTTGAGGACAGTCGGGGATGGATATGGGTAGCGCTTCCTGAGAGCTTGGATGTGCTCGACCCGGTCAGTGGTCGTTTTTTTCATATAAAACACGAAGGCCTTCCCGTATTCAGCAGATGGATAGGTTCGATGGCAGAGACCGCTGATGGCGCCATTTGGCTTTCTGACGAAGACCGGATTTGGAAAATCAGCGTGCAAAAAGATATGCTGGCCAAAGCGGCAAAACAGAACAGCGCCAACCTCGAACCGGCTTGCAAACCCATTTCTATGCCTGCTATAAGCGGATGGGGCGGGGCGTTGAAGGCCAGTCACCTGCTTTTTACACGTGGACAAAAACTGCTGGTCGGTACGGAACATGATGGTCTTTTCCGGCTTGACCCTTCCACAGAGCAGATTTTTCCAGAACTAGCCATCCCCGATTGTGAAATAGAAACGATATCAGAAAGCAAATCAGGCGTAATTCTGGTAAAAGGGAACAAGTATGGGCCCCATATCTGGATTCGGATTGAGGGCAATAACGTCCAGTACCGCAGAGACAGTTCGCCGGACTATCCTTTTGGCAGCATTCGCATTGTTCACGTTGAGGAGGGGTATTTCTGGATGTTTCGCGGTCGAAGCTTCCAAAAATGGAAGATGTCTGTGTTCTTCAACAATGGCGAGCCGGAAATGGAAATAAGTGCTGATGGGCTGCTCCCGGGATATCCTGAAGACTACGCAGCCACTTGTTATACGACTGACAAAAGCGGGATTATCTGGGCAGGAACAAATGGATTTGGCATCGTCAAAATTAAAGAGGAAAAGCCCCGGTTCAAAACCTTGTTGAGTGAGGGAGAATCCCACGAATTGTTGTTGGAAGACCCGGAAGGAGGGCTTTACACATCAGGTATGGGCGATAAAAAATTCCTTTCTAAGCACTTTGACCGCAGTGTGCCCAACACGCACATACCACTGTCACTTGGCAGTAATAACTCAAAGGCTGTTGCTTTTGATCAAAAGGGCAATTTCTGGTGTCTTACCTATAAAGAAATCCTCCTCCGCGTGGATGCGGTTACGAAAACAGTAAAAAAAATCCCGTTTGAAGGCTACTCGATGATTTGCAAGCGCAACGGTTTGCTGGTCGGCGTTGATGAAAAAGGGCTGCATGAATTCGACCCTGCCTCCGAAACAAGTCAGCATTTTCGTTTTGATCAACCTCAACAAAGCCGGGCCGATGGCCTTCCTTTTTTGTATGAAGACAGTGAAGCTACCGTATGGGTTTTCGGTTATAAAGGTTTGATCAAATCCACCCGAAGCCAGTCTGGATACCGCTTCGAGTACTTCAGTACTAACCCGGAAGATCCTTCCTCCCTGTCCTCTAATGTCGTGTTGAGTGTTGCGGATGACCCCATAGAACCCCGGCGTTACCTGTGGGTGGGCACCGATGGCTGCGGACTAAACCGCTTGGATAAGTCATCGGGCAAGTTTAAGCATTACACCCGAAAACAGGGACTTCCCGATGAGGTGGTGCGTGGGATATTGGCACAAAACTGGTTCGGGAAAAACCAGGCGCCGGGTTACATCTGGATGAGTACGGATCAGGGGTTGTGTCGCTTTGATGTTCGGGCTGAAACTGCTACAAACTTTACCGTTGAGGATGGTTTGCAGGACAACGAGTTCCTCACGGGGAGTTACCTTAAAACCAAAGACGGCAGTTTAATTTTTGGAGGGCCATTTGGCATCAATGTGTTTCACCCCGACAGCCTCTATTTTAATAAAATTCTGCCGAAAACCATTATCGCCGGCTTAAAGGTTAACAATCAAAAAATTGATATTGCAGGGAAATCATCCATTCGCCTTTCCCACGATCAAAACTTCCTCTCCTTCGATTTTGCTGCGCTCGAATTCACCAACCCCGTCCAAAACCAGTACCGCTATCAATTAGTGGGCGCGGACAAAGAGTGGATATACTTAGGCAAAGAAAGCAGCATCCAATTTGCCAACCTCGCTCCCGGAACCTATACGTTCAAAGTTTTAGGCAGTAACAATGACGGGATATGGAGCGAGCAGCCCGCCGAATTCAGTTTCAAAATCCTTCCGCCCTGGTGGAATTCGTGGTGGGCTTATACAATATATCTCGCGCTGGCCGCCGCCGGCATTTGGCAGTATTATCAATACCAGCTCCGCCAACGCTTTTCAGAACAGGAAAAGCTGCGCTTGCAGGAATTAGACGACTTCAAAAGCCATTTTTTTACCAACATCTCGCATGAATTCCGAACGCCGCTAACGGTGATTCTGGGCATGACAGAACGGTTGACGGTTGAGGGTGGACGGTTGACGGAGAGCGAGGCAAAGAACAACCTGGGTTTAATCAAACGCAACGGCAAAAACCTGCTGCGGCTCATTAACCAAATCCTCGACCTGGCTAAGTTGGAGTCGAACACCCTGAAAATAAACTATATACAGGGTGATGTTTTGGCCTTTCTCAAATACATTGCGGAAAGCCTGCACTCTTTAGCCAACGCGCAAAACCTGATGCTTCGGGTCGAAAGCGAGCAGGCTAAAATCGTGATGGATTATGACCCGGAGCGATTTTTACAAATCATCCACAACCTGCTGTCCAATGCCATCAAGTTTACGCCTTCCGGTGGCAAGGTGGTGCTGCGGGCTGATCTGAAGGATCAATGGCTCCAGCTCTCGGTTGCTGATTCGGGCGCAGGTATTCCCCCGGAAGAACTGCCGCATTTGTTCGAGCGGTTTTTTCAGGCCAAAAATCAGGAATATGCCAAGGCAGGCGGCGCCGGAATCGGGCTTTCCCTGACCCGGGAATTGGTCAAAGTAATGGGGGGTGAGATTTCTGTGGAAAGTCAAGTTGGTAAAGGGACGACGTTCATCGTGCGGCTGCCGGTCACGAGGAAGGCTGAGTATTTGAATATTCGAGGATTCGAGGATTTGAATCCCTCCCCCCTCGAACCTTCAAATCTTCAAATCCTCAAATCCTCGAATCCTCAAATCCTTCTCATCGAAGACAACCCCGATGTGGTGGAATACCTGAGTGCTTGCCTCTCCTCCCCTTTCGGGGGAGGCCGGGAGGGGGCTTACCAGTTGGCCTTCGCCTACAACGGGCAGGCCGGCATTGAAAAAGCGTTGGAAAACGTTCCCGACCTGATTGTGAGCGACGTGATGATGCCCATCAAAGACGGTTTCGAGGTGGTGGAAACCCTGAAAAACGACGAACGCACGAGCCATATTCCCATCGTTTTGCTGACCGCCAAAGCCGACGTGGAGAGCCGCATCAAGGGCTTGCGGCGTGGCGCCGATGCTTATTTGTCCAAGCCATTTCACCAGGAAGAACTACTGGCAACGCTGGAAAATTTGCTGGAGCAGCGGAGGAAGCTGCAGGAGAAGTTCCTTAGTCAGCAGTTGGCAGTTGGCAGTCAGCTACCAACAACCGACACCCCGCTGCCAACTGCCGAACTGCCAACTGCCGACTTGACCTTAGAGGATGCTTTCCTTCAAAAATTCCGCGCCATCGTTGAAGCCAACTTATCCGACCCCGACTTCGAGATGCCGCAATTGGAGCGTGCCCTGGGGATGAGTCGCAGCCAGATTTTCCGCAAGGTGAAGGCGCTCACGGGTAAGTCGCCCAGCCTGTTCATCCGCTCCATCCGCCTGCACCATAGCCGGCATTTGCTCCAAACCACCACCCTCACCGTTTCCGAAATTGCCTACGAAGTGGGCTATTCCGCCCCCAACAATTTCTCTGATGCGTTTATGGAGGAATTTGGCGAGCGCCCGACGGCGGTGCGGAGGTGAGCGCTTTGCGCAACATGCTTTCCATTCATTATCAATTAGTTGAAAACAGTCCTCTTTTCTTCTTGCAACATAGCAAGTAAAGAAAAACTCCGTCGTGCAACCTAAGAAGAAGCCTTTGAACGATGGGAGGAAGCCCTTTCCTCCTGCCTGCCCACACCTTTGTGACATCAGTTAGCACTACATAAAAACAAACAACATGACTTCAAAACTCATTTTTACTTGTGCCTCCGCTTTCATGGGATTATCCATCCCTGCTGCACAAGCTTCGGATTCAATGTTCACTTCACAGGCAGAGCAATTGAACAACACGATTAGTCTGCTCGAACAAACCGCAATCTTCGCCTTAACAGGCGCCGTTATTTTGATGAGTATCGCCTGGGTTTTTTATATCTGGAAAGAATATACCTCGTTGAAAAAGCCACAAAAAAATAGCGCCATGTTCCTGATCCTGGTCGTCGGCCTGGGTCTGTTTTGCAGCAGTTGCTCTGTTGAGCAGCGGGCAATGACGGCGCGCTATCGTACAGCAGAAGCAGCGGAAAGAACCGCTTGCCCTTCACAGCACCACTACGGAAATACGCCTTTAAACAACCACTTTCCCCCATCATATAGCTATTCCAACGGGCATAGCCCTTCCTTTTGCAAGTATTGCGGGCAAAGGGTTTCTAACCGCCATTGAAGCAGACCTCAATTGACCGTGAATAAATTCCTAATCCTTCACATTTTAAATCAACATAAAATGAAAAAATCACTCTTTTCCGTCATCCTTATCCTGAGCTTCAGTTTTTCGCTTTCCGCCCAAATCGCTGCTACCTGGAAAGGTGGCAAGCCAGGCCGAACCACCGACTGGAATTGCCCCGACAATTGGACCCAAGGCCGTGTACCTGATGAGTTCACACAGGTCATTATTCCTTTCGGCGCCAGTTACTACCCAGTCATCCAATCTGCTCCAGCGCCGATTGATGCCTTGCTGATAGAAGGCGGCGCCTCGCTCACCATCCGGGAGGGCGCGAAGCTCACCATCCTCTGTGAAACGGGCATTTTCGATGGCATTACCGCCCTCGGCAAAATCTGGAACGACGGAACGCTCAACATTGGTGAGCCTGTGCAGCAGAACACGGCTTTCTTGAAGCACGTGAACGGCAATGGTATCGTCATCAGCTCATCAGTGGCGGGAGATTCGCTGGCGAAGCAGCAGCTATCGCAATATAAAGACAGACACTAATTACAGAGTGGATTAGACGATGCGAAGGAGAAATAATGGGTTGAATGTCGGCGTGGCCCGCAGTCACGCCGATGCTCGAACCTCGATTACCATGAATCATTTCTTCAACATTAATTTATTTCAAATGAAAAAATTAATGTTTTTCCTCCCCTTCCCTATTTTCTCTATTTTTCAATCAATAAATCAAATTTTAAAAATGAAAAAAATATTCTTCTTCCTCGCTTTTTGCTTTTTGGCAAATCTTGTGTTTGCACAAGGCAAAGAAGATAATCAAAACATTGTCATCGGCAAAACAGACAGCGTCCAATCCAATATTTTGGGCGAAAACAGAAAAATTTGGGTGCATGTACCTGATGGAGCCGCCAACAGCAAAGAGCGTTTTCCTGTGGTGTATGTATTGGATGGCGATGGACATTTTTCATCAGTAGTAGGCATGATTCAACAATTGAGCACCATCAACGGCAATATGATGTGTCCAAAAATGATTGTAGTAGGCATCCCAAACACCGACCGGACAAGGGATTTGACCCCAACACATATAGATGTTGACCCAATAATGAATGATAGTGCCTTTGTAAGAACATCGGGTGGTGGTGAAAATTTTATTTCATTCATGGAAAAAGAACTGATGCCTTTTATTGAATCGAAATATCCAACAGCACCCTATAAAATGCTCATAGGGCATTCATTCGGTGGTTTGGCGGTGATGCAAACTTTTACCCATCATAACAGGCTGTTCAATGCCTACATCAGCATTGACCCGAGTATGTGGTGGGACAATCAAAAACTGTTGAAAGAAACCAAAACGTTCTTAAAAAACACCAAATTGGAAGGAAAATCTTTGTATTTGGGCATTGCCAATACAATGGAAGAGGGCATGGACCTAAAAAAAGTGACAAAAGATACCTCGAAGGAAACAGACCATATTCGCTCCATCTTAGCCTTACAAAAGGCATTAGAAAGCAACAAACAGAACGGCTTAAAGTATCGGGGTAAATACTATGCGGATGATACGCACGGTTCCGCACCCCTCATTACGACGTATGATGCTTTACGCTATTTTTTCGATTTTTATCCGATGAAGATGTCTTTTAAAGATTTTATAGACAGCACTGCTATGGTTGCTGATAAATACCAAAACCATTTTGCCAATCTATCTAAAAAAATGGGTTATCCAATTAAGCCCGATGAAATGGAAATCAATTATTTTGGATATGAAGCATTGAAGGCCAAACACTACAAAAAAGCGGAAAGTCTTTTCAAACTCAATGTGGATAATCACCCCGAAAGTTTCAATGTCTATGATTCTTATGGCGATTATTTTATAGCCATTGGCGATCAGGCAAATGCGACTATCCAATTGAAAAAAGCTTTGGCAATCAAGGAAAATGAGGGGTCGAGGAAAAAATTGGAAGAAATTGAGGGTGCTAATAATGGTGCAGGAAGGAAAGTTGAAAACCGATGATGCCGCCCAAAATCACGACCGAACCAACGGGGGACTCTCCCCGCGTTCGGCTGCAATGTCCGCCAATGCTTCACAGCGTTTCATAAAATGCTTATCCGTTTCAGTTGTCATGCGGGCGTTGATTTTGTCTGCGCCAACTCCGCTTTTAAAGCGTGGTTTTCTGCTTCGAGTTTTGCCAAATAAGCTTTTTGCGGCGCAAAGGCCACCTCGATATCCTCCACCGTGTAGCGGGGCGTGATGTGCTGCTGGCAATTCCAATCAAAGGCCTGCACATCCAGCACCAGCATCCTTTCGGGGCGGTGGGGGTAGTCGGCGGGGTCAATCCTGTCAAAAAGCGAAGGGTCATCGGTCAGCGCCACTATCCGAGCCTTGGCATAGACTTTCAACCGGGCACGCTGTGGGTATGACACCATGATGAGCGCCACGTTTGGGTTGGTTTGCAGGTTGCCCATGCTGATGTACTGCTTGTTGCCCGTGAAATTAACGAAAGCGAGGGTTTTCGCATCAAGCACTTTCAGAAAGCCCGCCGGGCCGCCCCGGTGCTGGATATAGGGGTAGCCGTTTTCGCCAAAAGAGGCCATGAAAAAATGGTCCTGGTCTTCTATAAAAGCGATTTCGTTACCGCTCAGACCCTCCGTCACATGCTGTTTTTCCATGCGGTCGTAGCTGCGGCGGCTGCCGTTTTCTTCCTGCAAGGCTTTTACAGCGTCTGTAAATGCGAGTTTTGCGTAGTTCATGTCATTTGAGTTTTCGGTCTTTCTCTTCGATGGCAAGGTCATTGATGCTGGCGAAGCGCTTTGCCATCAGGCCGTTTTCATCAAACTCCCAGTTTTCGTTGCCGTAGGCCCGCCACCACTGGTCGTTTTCGTCGTGGTACTCGTACTCAAAGCGCACGGCGATGCGGTTGCCCGTATGCGCCCAGTATTCTTTTTTGAGCTTATACTGTTGCTCTTTTTGCCATTTTGCCGTCAGAAACTGCACGATTTCCGCCCTGCCGTTGAGGAACAAATGGCGGTTTCGCCACTCGCTGTCAATGGTGTAAGCCTTCGAGACCCGCTCCGGGTCTTTGCTGTTCCAGGCATCTTCGGCCATTTGGATTTTTTGGCGGGCAGTTTCTTCGGTAAAAGGAGGCAAGGGAAGTCTTTTTTCGTTTTCCATATTATTGGTGGTTTTGTTTTTTCAAACGGTGGTCTAAGCTGTGCGGGTCCCAATCAAAGGGCAGCAAAAACAATGGCACCAGCAAGGCAGCCCTGAAGAAGACATGTTGTAGGTCCCAAATCGGCGACTCCAGGCCATGCCCAAAACTCACCACCAACAGCACCAAGGCCAACGTGCGGTAAGTCCATTTGCGGAGCAGGCCAAGCAGCAAGAATGCCCCACCGATGAGTTCGGAAAAAGTGGTAAAATAAAGGACAATCACCAAAAGCGGCTTGGGTAGCATGGTCTCGAAATTTCCTCTCAAAAAAACACCGGGCCGCCAGGCCGGGTGCTTTTCAATGATTGCTCGTTGTGGCTTTATTTCACTTCGATGGAATAGTGCGGTGTCGGGTTCAACGGGCAAGAATAGACATACTTGCCTTTTTTCAATTCCACAACCCCCGTATAAGCCGCCTCTCCCGCTTTCACGGTTTTGCTCGAAAAGGAGTTTGGCACAGCGGTCTTCATCACATCTGCTTTGGCGTCTTTCGCTTTTTGGATGACAAAGCCAAGCTCACGGTCCACGTTTTGGTTCACGATGCGGAATTGGTATTTGCCGGGCTTGAGGTCAAGTTCTTGGGTGCTGAATTGTCCCGGTGTTTGAATCAGTTCGATGATGGTCACCTCCTTGTCGGTGGTTTGGGCAGCAGCCGTTAGCGGGATGAACAAGCCCAAAACGAAGGCGAACAAGGCGGTAGAAACAATTTTTTTGAAATTTGACATGGTTGAAAATGATTTAAAATATTTCAAAAAACGGTTTTATTGATTGATTTTCAAAGCATTAGGCGTGCACCTCCTTTAGTGGCTGCGCCAAGGGAAAATCAATCGCAAACTGGCCCACGCCGTGCAGGTAGTTGCTGATGATTTTGTCGCCAATCACGATGAGGATGTCCACGACATTGGCCTTGTCGTAGCCCGCGGCAAACAGGTTTTCCACCGCTTCGGCAGAAGGCTTGCCCCGGTTGATGGTGGTTTCTTCAACGAACTTCACCAGCGCATCCAGTTTAGGGTCGAAGCTGGCTTCCCCACTGCGGATTTCCAGGATTTGCTCATCGCTGAAGCCGTTCATTTTGCCCAAAACCGTGTGGGCGCTTTGGCAGTAGCGGCAGTCGTTCACTTGGCTCACCACGAGGTTAATGACCTCCCGCTCTTTGGCCCGAAGGCTGCTTTTGCGGTTTTGGAGGGCGAGGTAGTCGCCGAGGGCAGTCTCGCTGTGGGCAAAACTGGCGTAGAGGTTTGGCACAAAGCCGAGGCCTTTTTGGAGGTTGTCGAAGATAGCCTGGTTGTTGGCGCTCACTTCGTCACGGGTTGGAACATTAAACTGTGTCATCTTTCTAAATTTATTTAATTAGAAAATCATTGTTAAAATTGATGACACAAAGATGGGGACAGGCACAGAGGCAAGGTTAGGCAGGGATTCCCGAAGGCTTGGCAATTCTTCCCGAAATCAAATTTGTTCCCGAAAAGCGCTTGGCGACACGCCTTCCTGCGTCTTGAAAAAGCGGGAAAAGGTCTGCACGTCTTCGTAACCGATGGTGTAGGCAATCTCGCTGACGGCTTGGTCGGTGTAGCGCAGCAACCTGCGAGCTTCGAGCATTTTCCGTTCGTTGATGATTTGCAGCGGCGTCTTGGGGCTGACCTGAGCGAAGAGGTTGGACAGTGTTTTGGGCGAACGGTGCAGCAGTTCTGCGTAGTCGGCGACCGTGTGCTTGGTCTTAAAATGGGACTCCACCAAAAAATTGAACTCCCGTACCAATTCGAGGTTATTTTTTGCCAAAGGCGCAAGCTGGCGCTGCTCCTTGTAGAGCCGGGTGCAAAGTATCAGCAGCCGCTTGAGCATCATTTGCAGCATCTCGATTTGTAGGTCGTCCTTCGATTGCATTTCTATCGAAAACATCTTCCAAAGGATGTCGAACTTCTCCAGTTCTGCCTCCGGGATGCGAAAAACGGGCAGTTGCGAAGCGCCAAAAAACAGGATGCCCCGGCACCCCACTTCCGAGTCGTGGTCTATGATGCAGAAAAATGGGCGGTTGAATCGCACCATGCGCATGGACGTGACCTCTTGCACTTCCGTGTGGTGAAATTCGGTCAGGCAGATGACTTCGTTGGTTTGAAAAACACAGTCCTTACCGTCAATCTTGAGGCGATTGCCATCGGCAGTCATCCAGAGCAGGGTCAAGCTACTCTCGATTTTTTCTTTTACGATGGAACAATTCTCGGAAGTAATTTGCCCCAAACGAAGATATTCGTGCGTATTTCCTTTGAACTCCATAAAGTGAAAATGGCAATTGGTGGACTTAAAAGGATAATTAACACGGTGACGTTTCAAAAGTTCTTTGGGCGGGTTTGGCCGCTGTCTGCCCCGTGAAGGGGGGAATAGTTGTATAAAACTGCGGAGCGTCTTTTTAACCCAGGATGATCCCATCGAAACAAGTCTAATTATTTGATCCACTCGGAAAGCCAAACCATTCATTCGGATGCCCAAACAACTTATTGGGAAGATGCTCCTTGTGGGGTCGGAGAAGGTATGGTAACTTTGATTTCGTCAAGGCGGGTAACTTATTCCATACTAACCATTTTTCCTTAACTTCACCTTTCTTCATCACAATTACAAACTATGAAAAAGCTACTACTCTTTGCATTGATTGCCTGGAATAGCCTGGATAGTGGCGCTCAAATTACGGTTACATCCGGCACTTTTCCCGCAACAGGTGATGTACTGCGCTACATACAAGCCGCAAATCCAAACATAGCCGTCGCCCTGTTCACCCCGCCGGGCGGCAATCAATTTTGGGATTTAAGTGCACTGACACCGGCATCAACTTTTGAGGTCAGCTACCGGCCTGCCGCCGAAGGAGCCTTTAATGCTGCTTTCCCGGCGGCTACCATGGTTGTTTCAAGTGGAACGGATGAGTACTATTATACCTCTAAAGGGGCCGCCGCCGCCAAAGCCGAAATACAATTCTGGCCGCCATCGGATCCCGCTTCAGAGGGAATTGACCCGCTCATCATTGAGGCCATTCATCAGGAAATAACAGCAGGAAAATATGGTCTTATTGACCATTTTTTGGTCATCCGGCATGGGAAATTGGTTGCTGATTACCGGTATAATCAGGATTATAAAACCATCGCCCAAAAATACGACACAACGAACCACCAGTTTAATTATGACCATCCTGACTGGCATCCATACTACAAAGGCACCAACTTGCATACGCTTCAATCTGTTACCAAGAGCATTACTTCTGCGCTTCTGGGGATCGCCCTTGAACGGCATAAAATACCTGGCCCACAGGTCAAGGTCATGCCATTTTTTAAAGAATATACCTTTGATCTTACCGACCCGAGAAAACAGGATATTTCATTGGAAGATTTACTGACGATGAGAAGTGGGATTGAGTGGGATGAAGCCTCTTATGATGACCCCGACAACGATTGTATTCTAATGGAAGCGAGCGATCAGTGGGTGAATTTTGTCCTGAACAAACCAATGGATACCATACCGGGAGTGGTTTTTGAATACAATAGCGGCGCCAGTGTTTTATTGGGGAAATTAGTCCGGATAATTACCGGAAAACGGATTGACCAATGGGCTGAAGAAGTTTTATTTAAACCGCTTGGCATTACCGACTATTATTGGAAAGCGACCCCGGATGGAGAATTAGATACAGAAGGTGGCTTGTATCTTTCTGTGCATGATTTGGCCAAAATAGGTTTATTGTTTCTCCGGAAGGGCAAATGGGAAGGCGCTCAAATCATTCCAGAGGCATGGGCCATTGCTTCAACGAGTCCAATAGTGTCTCATGTGAATCCGCTCGATAGCAGATCACCCGGGTATGGTTACCAATGGTGGGCGCCGAAGCACAACAATGGCAAAAGTGAAATATTTGCCGGAAACGGCTTTGGTGGCCAGTTTTTGATGGTTGCACCGAAATACGATGTAATCGTCGTATTCAATGGTTGGAATATCCACGACAGACCGGAAAAATCTACCTGGCAGGTTTTAGAGGAGCGAATTATTCCGGGCATTAGAAAATGACAAATGGTTCAACAATGAAAAAAATACACCTCTTTTTCCTCCTGTTGCTCTCCGGCAACGCTGCCTTTGCCCAGGCGCCCCAATTGGACAGCGCCCTGGTCTACCTCCACGACCGCGGTATGTTCAATGGCGTGGTGCTGCTGGCGGAAAACGGCAAGGTCGTTTACCAAAAAAACTACGGCATCACCGATATCCGAAACCCGCAGCCCTTGCAGGTGTCGTCGGCCTTCAACCTTGCCTCTGTGTCCAAGCAGTTTATGTGCGCCATGGTCTGCATGTTGCAGGAAAACGGGCGGCTGGGCTTCGATGACAAGGTGCAAAAACACCTTCCGGAATTTCCCTATCCCGATATTACCGTGCGCCAGTTGATGAACCACACGAGCGGCGTGCCAGAGTATTTCGACCTCTGCATCCGCTATACCGGGGCATTGGACACGATTGACAATCAGGCAATTTTGCAGCTTTTCGCAAATGTGAAGCCGCCGCTCGACTTTGCGCCCGGCGAAAAATGGCAGTACAGCAACACCGGCTACGTCGTGCTCGGTTTGCTCATCGAAAAGTTGTCTGGCAAAAGCATTGCCGATTATTTTACCGAAAAAATCACCCGCCCGCTGGGTTTGAAAAATACCTACATTTTTCACCTGAAAATGAAATCCTCGCCCCAAAACAGGGTGTACGGGTTCCGGCGGGAAGACGGCAAAAACAAGCTCGACGACCTCATGCGGTTCGATGGCCTCGTGGGCGACGGCAATGTGTATTCCTCTGCCGAAGATTTGCTGAAATGGACACAGGCGCTGCACGGCGGCAAATTGCTCAAAGCTGCTTCACTTGCCGAAATGATGAAACCCGCCCCGCTGAACGATGGCACGACGTTCCCCTACGGCTTCGGTCTGGGCTTTAATTGTGGTACCCAATGCGCGGCCCACACAGGCGGCTGGGTCGGTTTTTTGAACGTGCTCTGGACTGATTTTGATAAAAAAAGGACGCTCGTGGTGTTGTCAAGCGGGGGATCCGCTGCCGGAATTCGGGCGGGACAGCAATTCATGAAAGGCGAAAAAATCCAGTTGCCACAAACGCAACTCATTGACAACGTGCAGTTGATAGACGGCTCCGGTTCGCCCGCCCGCCGTGTCGCTGTGCGCCTGATGGACGACCAGATATGGGAAACAGGCGATCTCAAGCCCTTCAAAAACGAACCGGTTTTCGACGGAAAAGGACAGGTGCTGGCCCCCGGTTTCATTGACACGCACAGCCACCACTTTTGGGCTTTAGACGAAGACCCGACCCTGCTGCCTGCCCTCAGCCAGGGCATCACCACCATCGTGACCGGGCAGGACGGCAGCAGCGAACCGATGGACAGCCTTGTCGCTGCGGTGAAAAAACAACCGGTAGCCATCAATGTGGCCTCCTACACCGGCCACACTTCCCTGCGGCTGGAAGCTATGGGCATGGGCAGTTTCCGCAGGCACGCTACGGCGGAGGAGGTGAAAAAAATGAAGGCTAACCTGAAGTCGGAACTCGAAAAAGGCTCGCTGGGTCTGTGTACCGGATTGGAGTACGAGCGGGCGTTTTATGCCAACCGGGATGAGGTGCTGGCTCTGGCCAAAGTCGCCGGAGAAGCGGGTGGGCGCTACATGAGCCATATCCGCAGCGAGGACATCAACATCGAGGACGCCGTTGACGAAATCATCCACATCGGGCGGGAGGCGAAACTGCCGGTGCAGGTCTCGCACATCAAGGTGGCCATGAAAAGCAAGTGGGAGTCGAGTCGGGGCATCGTGGCGGCCATGCAGGCTGCCCGTTCCGAGGGCATTGACATCACCGCCGACTGCTACCCCTACGATTTTTGGCTTTCGACGCTCAAAGTGCTGTTCCCAAACCGGGACTACGACAACTTAGCCAGCGCCGAATTTGCTTGCCGCGAACTCTTCGACCCGGCGCAATCAAGGCTTCCGGCGTTTTTACCCAATCCATCCTACAAGGGCAAAACTGTGGCCGAAGTGGCTCGTTTGCGCAACGAAACCCCGGCCCAAACATTAGTCTGGCTCATCGCCGAAGCCGACCGCTACGATGCCGCGCACCCCGCCGCCGACGGCAGAACAGAAGGCATCATGGGCAAATCTATGCTCGAAACCGACATCGCCAATTTCCTCGCATGGCCCCACACCAATATTTGCAGCGATGGTGACCCGGTCAGCCACCCCAGGGGGCATGGCGCCTTTCCGCGGGTGCTGGCGAAATACGTGCGGGATCAAAAACTGCTTTCGCTCGAAACGGCCATCCACAAAATGACCGCCCTGAGCGCCGAACATACCGGCATCAAGCAGCGGGGACTGGTTGCCAATGGCTATTTCGCCGACCTCGTGCTGTTCGATCCGGCTGCGGTGCAGGACAACGCCACGGCCGACAATCCGACTGCTCTTGCCAGTGGTATCGCTGCGGTTTGGGTAAATGGACAGTTGGTGTTTGAAAACGGGAAAGCTACGGGGAAGAAGCCGGGGGTGGTGGTGCGACGGTGAGGGTACCGGGTTCAAGCTTTTTGGGTCAAAGGTATATGTTGAGTCTGGAGTACCCAGTGCATCTATAAGTTTAGCGTAAGAATATTTGCAATTTATTGCTCCAATACCATTGGATAAATTAATGTTTTGAGAAAAAGCGCTGTTCGCGCAAATGAAAAAGCTTAGTATGGTCGTCAGTTGCTTCATTGTTGCTAAATTGTTATTTGTAATGTGTTTAGAGCTTGTTCGGGAATCCATCAACGGGCTGCGAGCGACAAATTTTATTTTATACTGCGTTGGATTTCTTCGCCGTAGCTGCCGGATACGTCTGCAAAATCCGCCTTGTCTAAAACAAAATTTCCTCGCTCTCGCTCCGTCATGAAATCCTGAACAAGCTCTTAATCATGTCATTATAATGTTGATTTTAACTTTAATTGTGTTGTTTTGTAATTACTGTTAACGGTTTGGGCATTGTTTTAGTTTACTGATTAAGATATTAGTTATCAACATTTAAAGTCATAAAAGTATAGTCGTAAGAAATATTGGCGATTCTAAACATATCCTTTGTTACACTCAATTGCTCAAAACCCATTTTTTCGTAAAGGCTTTTTGCAGGAATATTATTTGACAAAACATCTAAATCAATCCAACTGATTTTTTGATTGTTTCTACAATATTCAATAATGAAATCTAATAATTTATACCCAATTTTTATATTCCGAAAATTACGATCAACGCCCATTCCAAGAATTACTCTATGTTCTGCATTTAGCTGATTATTCGAACGAATGTCAATGTGTCCAACAATTTTGTTTTCCTGGTTTATTGCAACCCAAGTTTTTCTCCATCCAATCTCACCATACTCTTTATTCATTCCGTTCTCAAACTTTGACTTCAATTCGTTGGAGAGTGTAGATTGTTGTTTAGAAAGAGGTTGAAAAAGGGTTGTTCCATTCAGCCCATTTTCGGAAATGTGAATTGCTAAATATTGAAAAAAATCTTCAAGCCTTTCTTTGTTTAGTGCTATAATTGAAATCATCTACAATTTATTTTAATTAAATCAAAGTGTTCACTGAGTGCTTTTTGGCCTGACTGCTAAAATGATAATATACCCCACCACCTCGCTATGAAGATGGAAAGCATTGTCAGAAATCGCAAAAACGTACTTTTTCAGGCTACCCGTCGCAAGCCTTTCAATTCCCGGAATAGCGACCGGAAGAAGGCCACTAAGGTGCGTTATTACCAAAAACAACACGCCTCCATTATTCCGATTTTCCCTTGTGCAGCACATAACTCACCGGCCCCTTGCCCGTCAGGTAAATATTCACCCGCTTCTCCACCTTATTAAGCGTTAAATTGAGAATATGGCAGGATTTTTGAATAATTGGCCCGACTTCATAAGTAGAGCAATTGCATTTTTCACTCAACCCCGCCACAACGTCCACTTTTGAGTGCCTGGGGTAAGCCACAGAAACGGTTAACACGGCAGCAGATTCAAGCGTGGTGAAATGCACCCTGGAATCCCCGGTGAACTGCCCTTCGGCGGCAATGGCCCAGCCACTTTCCTGGACCATGTCTTTGGTTGACTTTGTAGCAATATCTAAGTAATACAAAATTTCTTCCTGCGCATTGCTGAACGGCAATTTCTCTGCCTCGGGTTTGATGTTTTTCCTGTGTTTGTTGTAATAACCGCCAACAACCCAATCCATGCTTTGTTCTGCCTGCTTCAGGGGAATGGGCTGCTCGGCGGTGAGGACAAAACGCTCCCATTTTTGGTCAACGCCCGTAAATTCTGTGGAATAACTCCCGACAACCATGCCGTTTTGGTCGGCGGTGTACTGAAAAGTCCCGGTTGACGCCCATTTTTTGAAAAACGGATAGTTGTTCATATTCACCTTGCCGACCAGCGTGTCGTTGCGCATGGCTTCGATGCTCATCACGGTTTTTCCGGCGTCAACGAGGCGCATGTTTTTGCCCGATATTTTCCCATTGTTCACCATCAGTCCGGTACCAAGCAGGTAATAGGTCGGGTCTTTCGTGGTTAAACCGGTCAGGATAAATCCGATGCTTTCGGTGCCGAGGTCTTTGCCGGCCTCCATTTTTCTGGAAAAAACGCCGGTATGCATTTCGTTCCAGCCAGGCAGGCGCAACTTTTCGCTGAAAGACTTGACGCCAGAAAAGGTTTTGTCCACATCCGCCTGGGTTTTCAGGAAGGGTTGCAACTCCGCAAAGCGCTTCCGGCTGAATTCCTCTACCGACAGCGCGTTGGGCGTCGGGTAATAAACCCCGCCTTTGTACTCGATTTTGGTCACACGCGCTTTGCTTGGGGAAAAAGCGTCCGCCTCCGCCAATACGGTAGATTTTTCCGCCTCCGCATTGGGCAGGGTCACCACAAATTCAAAGCCGGTTGTGGCTTTTTTGGAAAAACTCAGGTCCCATTTTTTGCCGGAAGGCGTGACCAATACCCCTGCCTGCCCCAATTTTTTATTGACAAAAACGCCCCGGTACAGGTAGCCGTCCGAAGTTTTTAATTCGGAGTAGCCCTCCCCGCAATTTCCGGTCACGCATTCCCCCCACGGGTGTGCGCGTTGTCCCGGCGGATTGGGCAACAGGAGCGGCATGGTTCTGCCACTCGGTTTGTATTGGGGATTCTTTTGGACTTCCCAGGGGAAATAATAATCTTCGACAGACACAGTCGTGTATTTTCCATTCAAAGCCTTTTTTAGATCTTCCAGACTTTTGATTTTTACGCCGTCCACTTTGTACAACGGGCCAAAGGTACCGGCTGATTTTGCCTGCAAAAAGCTGTGTGCGGCAATGGAATGTGGTTCCGGATTCCCGGCATGTACGTAGGTTTTTCCATCTGATTTTGACGTAAACTCCTCAAACGTGAAACCCGTTATCGGGTCGTACCAGGTCTTGCTCTGAGCCGGCAGGGGCGTGGTTAGGCAGCAGGTTGCCAAAAGGAAAAACAACGTGGCTTTGAGCATAGGAATACGGGATTTTGTGCCACTAAGTTAGTGCTTTTTTTTAAACCGATGGGGCGGGGGGACGCTACATTCCACTAGGCTTCCTCTACATCTTTCAATCGTTGTTCCAAACATGGTGGGCCATGGCATCCCGCGACCAGCCATATTCGAGCGCCGCAGCGGCGTACCAGAAGCGCTTTTGCTCGCCTGGCATTTTTGTAAAAGGGTGATGTTGTGGTACCAGCTAATTTGTGCAAGTGGTGCTTGCGCAATTCAATTGATTGCAATCACCATTTCTCTGAAATCAATACAGACTTTTTTACCCATAAAAAGGTCAAGCCCTGGTAATCCATCGTATTCGGAGAGAATCCCATTGGCAAGAAAATCATATCAGGCTGCCTCCATCAAGCAGGGTAAAGGGGATGGCCATCATAGCCAGAATTTTCGCCCTTTGGGAAATTCACCGGTATAACGCAAAGCATAGGTATTGAATGGCTTGACCAGCTCCCTTCCGAGGTATGCGATTTCCCGCTTGTCTTTGCCGTGCATCAGCACAATCCCTGAAATGACTTCGGTGTTGTAGGTCTCAGGATTGCCAAGCAGCACCCATTCATCCGGGTACAAGGCTTTAATTTGCTCAAAGGGGAAAACTTCGCGAGGAAGAACGTCTGCCATTATAGCGTATGATTTTTATTGCAAAAATAACATTTGCACGGGGTATTTGGTTTCAATTTTTGGATTCCGCGCTGGTGCGACGGCAATGCTCTGGCTCATGAGCGCTGCATCTGCATACCTGAAGCGCTTTTGCTCGTTTTTTAAAAGGGTGATGTTGCGGTACCAGCTCATTTGGTCAAGCTGCACTTGACTAATTGGGAACTTTGCATAAGACCGTGCGAATTGCCTCATATATTTGAGGCTAGTCATCAGTTCAGTGTATATTATCACTCAGATTCCAGTGCCTACGCTTTTTTTCTCACAGCTTTTACAGTCGAAGGCGGGTTTGTTTCTATTGAAGTATCGGCAGCCTTAAGATTTTCCGTTTCCCGTTTCTTGCGAAGTACTTTTGGAATTTTGCCGCTTCTTCGAAATTCCGCTATAATAGCGCTTATCGCTCTCCGATCTTCCTCGGACAAAGGGAGTGGCGCCAAATTCAGATCTATTCCTTCCGGTTCCGTTATAAGTCCCATAATGTTATTCTCGAAAACTTCCGTAGGGAAACTATCCCCGGAGATGGTGTTTTGAACGCTGTTTGTCAGGCGGTCTATCTCAACGTTCAAATGGTACGACACAACTTTCTCCATAACTACAAATATACAAAATTTTGAGTGCTTTTGCTTCTTTCAGGTACTTGGTTTGTAATGAAATTTGATCCGTATTTGGTGGGAAATAGCTTATATGCCCCAAGCCCACTGCTGGCGCGAGGCTCCGCCTCGTGTCTACTATTCATAAGGCTCCAGCCTTATCATCACTCCCACGTTGGCGCGAGGCTCCGGCCTCGTGTCTACTATTCATAAGGCTCCAGCCTTATCATCATTCACTCCGCAAACTCCGCACCGGATTCGCCCTTGCCGCGCTCCACGTCCGTACCCCCACTGTCACAAACGCAATGACCAGCGACAGCCCAACCGTGCCCGCAAACAACCCCCACGACAGCGGCGTTCGATAAACAAAATCCTGCAACCAGGCATCCATCGCGTACCAGGCTAAGGGAACGGCCACCAAAGCAGCCAACAACACCAGCAGCAGAAAATCTTTGCTGAGCAGCCCCACTACGTTGCCGATGGAAGCGCCCAGTACTTTCCGAATGCCGATTTCTTTGGTGCGCTGCACGGTGCTGAGCGTGGCTAAGCCATACAAACCAAGGCAGGAAATAAGAATGGCCAGCGCGGCAAAACCTTTGCAAAGCGCAGAAAAACGGGCTTCGTCGCGGTAAAATTCAGCAATCCGTTCATCCAAAAACTGCCCGTTGAAGACTTGCTCCGGGAAGGTGCTTTCAAACAGGCGCTGTATTTCTGCCGTGGTCGCTTCAAGTTGATCTGCCGCAATTTTGACGCCGACCGTGCTGTAAAACGCTTTGCGGCTGAATATCGCCATTGGCTTCATTTCTTCGCGGGCAGAGTTGGCCGTAAAATCTGCAACCACGCCGACAACCGGCTTGAACGGGCCGCCGCCCATCCTGAATTTTTTGCCAATAACTTCTTCAGGGTTGCTGTAGCCGAGTTTTTTCACCATAAATTCATTGACAATAATATCCCGCGCCGTATCGGAAGGCTGGATCATTTTGCCTGCCACCAATCGCAAACCATAAGTATCGAAATAATCGGTATCCACAATTTTCATAAAGGTATGGAACGGCGCGTCGTCGGTGGTGCCCAGCGCAAAATTGCTGGCCCAGTTGTTGCCCGACGAAGGCACGTCGCTGCTAAAGCTCGTTGATTTGACAGCAGGCAGCGCTTTCAGGTCGTTTTTGAAACGCTCAAACCGCGACTGGTTCAGGCTGTCGGAATTGATGCCTTCTATCACGTAAACCAGATCGGGTTTAAAACCCAGGTCCATTTTTTGAAGAAACTCCATCTGGCTGATGGTGACTAAGGTACCGATGATCAGCGCCTGTGCAATCACAAATTGCCCCACCACCAATGCCTTGCGCAGCGACACGCCGCCCACTGTACGGGAAGTAATGCTGTTTTTGAGGGCTTTCACCGGCTCGAAACCCGACAGAACCAAAGCCGGATAAAACCCGCTGCCGATGCTGACTACCAGCGCTGTAAGCGCCAGAAAGCCCCAGATTGTCGGCTCGGACAAGAAAGCCTGCTCGTTGGGCACATTGGAAACGTATTGCAGCAAGGGCGCACAGATGGCCGCCAATGCAGCGCCCGCAGCAACCGCCAGCGTGACGATGACGCCGGTTTCGCCCATGAACTGAGCCACCAATTGTCCGCGACTGCCCCCAAGCGATTTCCGAACGCCTACTTCGCGCGACCGGCTGGCCGCTTGTGCAGTTGCGAGGTTGACAAAATTAAAACAGGCCATGATCAACACCAACAGGCCGATGCAGGACAATACCCACAGGCGGTTTTTCCGGGTGACGTGTGTGCCAGCCGAACTGCCGTAGCGCTCGTCGTAGTGCAATTCTGACAGAGGTTGAAGCGCGTGGACACGCTTTCCACGGCTACTTTTGTAATGCGTTTCCTGTCCTACTTTGGCAATGGCGGCAACGGCGGCATCCCATTGGCCTGCATCGTGCAGCAAGGCAAAAGCCTGGTCGTTGCTGCTCGTACTGCCCCATTCCGGATTAAAGCCATACAAATCGGCGTTGCTTTTCAGCGTGGCGTAGGAAATGATGAGGTGGCATTGGAAATCAGAGTTTTTGGGCGAGTCTTCCACTACACCGCTTACTTTTAGCAGCACGGCGTTGTCCATGAGTACCGTTTGGCCCACTGCCATTTGCCAGGTGCCAAAACATTTTTCGGCCATCGTTCTGGCCATTACCACGGAATTGGGATCCGTCAGCGAAGATTTGGGATCGCCGGCCAACCATTGCCAGTCGAAAATGTGGAAAAACGCTGGCTCAACAAAGATGCCGGTTTCGCGCTCGTCGTCGGTACTGAATTTTCGGCCTGCCGCGGCGCTGGAACTGCCGGATGGATCCGGAATGGAAATGGTCGGCCAGGTCGTATGAATCCGCGCAAACTGCGCAAACTGGGTAACCGTCTGCTGCATTTCATCCATCGCAGGAATGGGTATGCCCGGCGTGAAGTTTTCGCCTTCCGTTTCGCTTTTGTCGTTGGTGACTACGCGCGCGATGCGGTCGTGGTTTTTATAAAAAGTATTGAAACTCAATTCGTAGCGCACCAGTCTGAAAATCAGCAAACACGCCGCAACGCCCGTTGCAAGGCCCAAAATATTGATGGCAGCGTAGGTGCGGTTTTTGGACAAATGCCGCAGAGCGAGGTTGAAATAATTTTTGATCATGACTTTTTATTGTCGCGTTAATTGCTTATTTTTGTAGTAAACCAAGCAGTTATGACAGGAGCCGAATCAGTGCTTGTAAAGACTAATCTTCACCTGAATCTTCGTCGGTTCAATCCGCTCATTCTGACAGATCATGGGATGGATAGTGACGCTTTTTTTGCTTTTTGTCAGGAGAATCCGGATTTGCAAATCGAGCGCACGGCTCAAAACCAAATCATCGTTATGGCCCCTACAAGTTCTGAAACAGGTCGCTTGAATGCTGCTATTTCCGGAGAATTGTACATCTGGAACCGCAAACACCGGCTTGGCGTGGTTTTCGATTCTTCTACCGGATTTCAATTGCCCACCGGGGCAGAACGCGCGCCCGATGCTTCCTGGATTCAGAAAGGCCGCTGGACAGCTTTGCTTCCCGCACAAAAGCAGGGTTTTGCTCCCATCGTACCGGATTTCGTACTTGAATTGCGTTCTTTCGGGCAAAATCTTTCTGATCTCAAGTCAAAAATGCAGGAATACATGAATTGTGGCGCTCGTTTGGGTTGGCTTGTTGACCCCGCCAGTCGCTGTACCTGGGTTTATTCAGAAAACGAGGCTATTCAGAAAATTTCATTCAACACGCCACTTTCGGGTGAAGAAGTATTACCTGGGTTTCAACTGGTTATGAGTGAGGTGCTTGATTGAAAAAGCCCTATTTCACTATTTCCTCCCTTTCCACATTTCCATCCATCAAATGTAAAATCCGGTTGCCATAGCGGGCATTGATGTCGGAATGGGTCACTTGAATGATCGTGACGCCGTCTTCTTTGTTCAGTTGCCTGAAGACTTCCATAATTTCTTTGGCCTGTGGGCTTTGCAGGTTGCCCGTGGGTTCGTCGGCTAAGATGAGGCGCGGATTGCCAATCAAAGCTCGTGCTACGCCCACCAATTGCTGCTGTCCGCCAGAGAGTTGGTTGGGAAACAAGTCTTTTTTGGCCACCATATTGAAGCGGTCGAGCAAGTCGGCAATGCGGCTTTTTCGTTCAGAAGAAGGCACTTTTTTGTACAACAATGGGGTCTCCAAGTTTTCATAAACCGTGAGGTCGTCAATGAGGTGGTAGGCCTGAAAAACGAATCCGATGTACTGCTGATAAAGTTCGGTGCGGCGGCGTTCGTTGAATTTATGGACGGCTTCGCCCAAAAACCAGTATTCCCCATCCGTCGGTTCGTCCAACATGCCAAGAATATGCAGCAACGTGCTTTTACCGGAACCGCTGGGGCCCATGATGCTGACAAATTCGCCTTCCGCGATGTGCGCCGTGATGTTGCGCAGCACCCAGGCTTTGGAGGCGCCGTTCTGGTAATAACGTTCAATATCTTTGAGTTCGACCATGTTGGTTGTCTTGTTGTTTTCGTGAAAATTTAATAGCCGCAGAAGTTGTGAGCTTCTGCGGCGTTTGAGTCGGGTGATTTCTTACCAATCAAAATTTGAATTCAAATGGCGTTTTCAGGGTCATAATGTGTAAAGTCAGGTGATGTAATTTAAGTCGGGTGATTCCATCCGGGTTTGGTGTTGAGTATTTTCGGGTGATTATTGTCTTCTAAGATGTTTGTTCAATTAGTAGGGTGTCTGAGCTTTAGAGTTCAAGGGCAAGGCATTTTATGCTCCAAAAACGGGAGTTTACTCGCGTAAATGACCGATTTTGGAGCATAAAATAACGCAGCTATCGGACTATAAAGACAGGCACTACACATGGAAATTCTCCGTCACTACGCGTCCATCAAACAAATTAACCGTGCGGTGCGCAAACCCTGCATCGTGCGGCGAGTGCGTCACCATGATGATGGTCGTGCCTCCCTGGTTAAGTTGCGTGAGCAGGTTCATCACTTCCAGACCATTGGTCGAGTCGAGGTTACCCGTGGGCTCATCCGCGAGGATAACTTTCGGGTTAGCTACCACGGCGCGGGCAATGGCCACACGCTGTTGCTGGCCGCCGGAAAGCTGTTGCGGGAAGTGCTTGCGGCGGTGCATGATGTTCATGCGCTCCAGGGCAGCTTCCACGCGCTTGGTACGCTCTGCGGGCGGCACTTTGAGGTACAACAACGGCAATTCCACATTTTCAAATACCGTCAGTTCATCAATCAGGTTAAAGGACTGAAACACAAAGCCGATATTGCCTTTGCGCAGGTTGGCCCGGCTGCGTTCGCTCATTTTGGCGACCTCCGATCCGAAGAAATGGTATTCGCCTTCAGAAGGGTTGTCGAGCAGCCCGAGGATGTTCAGCAGCGTGGATTTGCCGCAGCCCGAAGGGCCCATGATGGCTACAAATTCACCTGGCTGAATCTCCATATTGATGCCGTTCAGCGCTGTTGTTTCCACCTCATCGGTGGTGAAAATCTTTTGCAGGTTTGCTGTCTTTATCATGTCAATTGTTCGTTTTTGCAGTTGTCCCGGATGGGTTTATGGTTTAAAAAATGAGTACATCTTTGTCGCCGAAGTTTTCATACGAGCTGGTAACGACCCGTTCGCCGGCTGTGAGACCGCTCAGCACTTCAAAATACTGCGGGTTTTTGCGCCCCAGCGAAATGTTGCGCTTTTCGGCTTTGTCGCCGCTTTCGCTGAGTACATAAACCCAATTGCCGCCGGTATCGCTGAAAAATCCGCCCACCGGCAAGAGCATAGCCTGGGTGGGTTGCCCCAATTGCAAGCGCACCGGCACCGACTGACCGCGGCGGATGCCATCCGGAACAGCGCTCGGGAACGTCATATCCACTTCGAAGCGACCGTTGCGCACTTCCGGGTAAACCTTGGAAACCGCAAGCCGATGCGATTTGCCGCCGAAATCAAAATTGCCTTCTAAGCCAGGGAAGATGCGCGAAATGTAGTGCTCATCCACGTCAATCCGCATTTTAAACCCGCTGAGGTCGTCAATCTGGCCAATGTTCTGGCCGGCTGCAATGCTTTGTCCAACCTCGACATCCACCCGCGACAACAAGCCGCCAACGGGCGCTTTCAGCGACAGGTTTTCTAAGTTATCCTTCATCATCTCTAAGTTCTTCCGCGTCCGCGCCAGCGTGCCTTCCAATTGGCGAATCTGCACGATGCTGTTTTCTTCCTGGAATTTTTGATTTTCAATTTCAATTTCCCGCTGTTGGGTCAGGCGCTCAAAAGTGATTTTTGAGGTCAGGTATTCCTGCTGGCTGATGACGTTGTCCGCCACCAATTTAGCGTTGCGCTCGTGGGTGTCTTTGGCTTGCTGGATTTGGTAGTCCAATTCTGACAGGGTGCGCCGAAGGGTGAATTTGTTCTGGCGAAGTGACAGTCGGGTGTTTTCGAGTTCGTTGATCAGGCGGTACATTTCGGTTTCGCGGTTCACAAACTCCATCACGAGGCGCTGGTTGTCCAATTTCAGGATCAGGTCGCCCGGTTTCACCGTAGCGCCGCCGTCTAATAATTTTTGGGAAACATAGCCCCCTTCAATGGCGTCGAGTTGATACGTGCGCAGCGGCTGCACCACACCGGTTACGACAATGAATTCGTCAAATACGCCTTTTTGCACCTCTCCAATAGTGATTTTTTCTTTGTTCACATTCAGGGCGCTTTGTCGGCCCGAAAAGCCTAAGGTGTAAACGGAAAACGCAACAAATGCAAGGATGGCCACACCAATTGCGATGCGTGCCGGGGTCCAGGTTTTCTTTTTAATCGCTCGATCCATATTTTTTATGCCGTCTGGCGTATGGTTGTTGGTTTAAATGATACAGTGCCAAAATGTGGCGCTCATTGACCTACTATATCTAAATTCAATGCCAGTTTTTTAAGTAATTAAAAATGAGTGATTTAAACCTAAAAGGGGGAGTCTTTTTTCGTTCGCAAATGAACACCGGTGTCCGAAAATGAACAGTTCGTTCGGGTGCGTTTCAGGTGTCGGACACCTCCAAAGGTGTCCGACACCTGAGCCAGCCGAAGAGAAAATGAAAATGAAGATGCATCTGATCCAACTTTTTCGTAAATTTGTTTATAAACTTTAAAAAAATGATGACTGCATCATCAAAACAACCACTCAGCAATTTGCAACTTCAACTGCTCCAGCTTTTTGCTCAGGATGTATCCGAAGAAGACTTGAAAGCTATCCAGCGTATGATTGTGCGTTATTTTGCCGAAAAGGCATCTGATGTGGCTGATCAAGACTGGGAGGAAAAAGGGTATAGTGTTGAGCAGTTTAAGGGGGAGCATATGCGGACTCCTCATAAGGGACAAAAGAATGAATGATGCGAGTAGTACTTGATACAAACATTCTTCTAATGTCTCTTTCCAGAAAGACAATCTACCACGCAATCTGGAAAGCTTTCCAAAATGGTGAATTCGAACTTTGTGTTACAACGGACATCCTCAATGAGTATGCGGAAATTTTACAGCGAAAATTTCGCCCGGAAGTAGGTATAAGCGTGATGAAGGCCATTGAAAACTCCTTTGACGTCATTCAAGTTCAAAAGTACTTTTTTTTGGAATTTGATTACCGTTGACCCCGATGACAACAAATTTGTAGACTGTGCGGTGGCTGCAAATGCTGACTTCATTTGCACAGAAGATAAGCACTTCAAAGTGCTTAAAAAAGTACCTTTCCCTCCTGTTAAAGTGATTTCCGCTGACGATTTTGTTGAGATATTAAGTGGAATTAGTGCTGTTTAATTAGCTAAAATGGACAATACAGAAAGATTTTGTAAAATTGGTACAGAATAACGAACAACCTTGAAGTTATCGCATGATCTGTCCGATAACCGAACACCCGCGTCCGAAATCGAACACCTTTCTAAAAAAAAATTCGTTCATTTGCATAGGGTTACAAACAGGCATTGTCTTTGCGGGTACATTAACTTATGAAGCGCATGAACGAAGCCAACATTCTGATAGTGGACGATCACCCCGGTGTGCTCAGCGCCGGAAAACTACTTTTAAAAAGGCATTTCGCAGAAGTGGACACCACGCGCGATCCTTCCGAGATTCCGGGCCTGTTGGCACAGAAATCTTACGACCTCATTTTGTTAGACATGAACTTTAGCCGCAGCACCAAAAATACCGGCAGCGAAGGCTTTCAGTGGTTGGAAAAAATTCTGGAAATTGACCCTTCCGCAGTAGTGGTGCTGATTACGGCGTACGGCGACATAGAATTAGCCGTGCGCGCCATCAAAAACGGGGCAACGGATTTTGTGCTGAAACCCTGGGACAACGAAAAACTACTCGCCACCCTGAACGCCTCCCTGCGCCTGAAAAATAGCCAGGACGAAGCTTCACAGCTAAAATCACAGCAAACGGGCCGCAACTTAGCCGAGGTGCGCGACCTTCCCCAAATCATCGTCGGCGAAAGCCCGGCCATGCAACAGGTCTTTGCCACCATTACCCGCGTGGCAGGCACTGATGCCAACGTGTTGTTATTGGGAGAAAATGGCACCGGGAAAGACCTCATTGCCCAGGCGCTTCACGCGCAATCGCAGCGTTCGGGCGGAAATTTTGTCAAAGTAGACCTCGGCGCGCTCACAGAAAGCTTGTTTGAAAGCGAACTGTTCGGCCACGTCAAAGGCGCTTTCACCGACGCCCGCGAAGACCGCGCAGGCCGCTTCGAAGCAGCCGACGGGGGCACTATTTTTTTGGATGAAATCGGCAATTTGCCACTGGGGCTTCAGGCCAAGTTGCTGACGGTCATGCAAAACCGCACCATCACGCGCGTTGGCGCCAATCGCCCCCGCCCGGTAAATGTGCGCGTCATTGCAGCCACCAACCAAAACCTTTACGAGGCCGTGAAAAACCGGAGCTTCCGGCAAGACTTGCTGTACCGCATCAACACCATCGAAATCCAGATACCGCCGTTGCGCGAACGCCCGGAGGACATTGCTTTGCTCGCCAACCATTTTCTACAGCAGTTTGCACCCAAATACAAGCGCAACATTACCGGCTACAGCGCGGCACTGCTCCGCGAAATGCAACGCTACGCCTGGCCGGGCAATGTGCGGGAATTGCAGCACGCCGTGGAAAGAGCCGTCATTATGGCGCAAAATGATACCTTGCAGCCGGAAGATTTTTTCTTCCGACAGGGCGAACAAGGCGGCGAAACGGAGTTATCTACGATGAATTTAGACGAAATGGAAAAAACATTGATTGTGCGCGCACTGGGAAAATACCACGGCAACATCACAGAAGCGGCGCAGGAATTGGGCCTGACAAGGGCCTCGTTGTATCGAAGACTTGAAAAGTATAATTTGTAGGTGGACGGTAGACGGTGGACGGTAGACGATAGACGGGCCGTCCACCGTCTACCATCCACCATCCACCGTCTCCCAACACCAACTCATGCGCATCCATCGCACCTTCACTTTTTGGCTGGCCGTCTACGTTTGCTCCATCGGCGGCTTATTTTGCTTGTCGGCCTGGTCCAGCGTAGTCTGGCAACGAAACGGGCTGGCGGTGCTGTTCGTCCTTTTTGCGTTGGTGCAAACCTGGCGCTTGTTTCGCTATGTAAACGACACGAACCGCCGGCTGGCCCGGTTCCTCGAAAGTGTGCGCTATTCCGATTTTGCCATTCGGTTTTCTGCGGCCAAAGAAAAGGGTGACTCCTTTGAAGACGTGAACCGGCAGTTTAATGAAGTCTTGGAGGCTTTTCGCCAAACGCGCTCTGAAAAAGAAGCCAACTTGCTATTTATCAATGCGGTAATCCAGCATCTTAGCACTGGTTTGCTGGCTTTCGACGCCAAAAACAACGTCCTGTTGTCCAATCAGGCTGCATTTCAACTGCTTGGAATTTACCGCCTGCATCACCTCCACGATTTTCCGGATAACCATCAGGCACTGTACAAATTCGTACAGGAACTGACCAGCAAAGGAAAAATATTGTACCAACCCGAACCGGGGCGCCAGCTTTCCGTGCAGGGCGTACACATGAACCTGCGCGGGCAGGACCTGCGGTTGGTCACCCTGCAAAACATCCACCCCGAATTGCAGCGCAAAGAGCTCGACGCCTGGCGCAATTTGGCACGTGTGCTGCGGCACGAAATCATGAACTCCATCACGCCCATTGTTTCGCTGGTGGAAACCATGCGCGACATCGTCCGGTACGACCTGCCCGACGGCAGCCCGAAGGCCAACGAGGCCCGTCTAGACCTGGAAGAAGCGCTGGAAGTGGTGGGCGCCCGGAGCAAAGGATTGATGGAATTTGTGGAAGCATACCGGAATTTTACGGCCATTCCGGCGCCCCGGCTCGGCGATGTTTCGGCCCAGCGGCTGTTGCAGCAAATTGTACACTTAGCCTCGGCCTTGCCAGCCGCGGCCGGCGTGCAGATGCGGATGGAGGTCGTGCCGGAAGCACTCCTCCTGCGGGCAGATGCTGCGCAATTGGAAATGGTCCTCCTCAATTTAGTGAAAAATGCCTGCGAAGCGATGCAATCCAACCGGGAGCAAACGAAGCCGCCACAACTGTTTCTGGAAGCTGGCTTAGATGGAAAAAACCAGCCGTATATTGCCGTGCAGGACAACGGCCCCGGCATTTCGCCGGAATTGATGGAAGAAATTTTTATTCCATTTTTTACCACCAAAGTAGAAACCACGGGCTCCAGTGGCGGTGCGGGCATTGGCCTGAGCATTTCCCGGCAAATCGTTCAGATGCATGGCGGGGACATTCATGTGGCTTCGCAGCCGGGGAAGGGAGCAAGGTTTGTGGTGGCGTTTTGAATGGAAACGCAGTATTATTCCCCCTGAAGATTTTCAATATCATCCATATCTCTGGGGCGAGCTGCTGCTGTCTTGGCAAGAATCAAATCTGAGAGTCTTAAAGCCCTTACCCTGAAATCAGGTTCAAGCTCAAACCACTCGGATTTTTCAAATGCTTGGTCGAATTCCAAGCCTTTTACCTGGGTAAGGATTTCGATACAAACTGGTGGTCTTCCAAAAGTAAATACGTCATATTTGCCTTCCGATAGGAACTTATCAACAGTCATATCAAAAATAGGTAGCCCAAATTTATTGAATGCCTTGACAAGCAGATGATAATTCTCAAAGCTGGGTTTTACCCAAATATCCATATCACCTGTTGTGCGGGAGTAACCATGTAAAATAACAGAATATCCACCAACAAGAATATAGGCAACCTCGCATTCATTCAAGGCAAGAATGAATTCCTGAAAATCCTGATTGAAAATATTTTGGTTCATCAACCTTGCTTTCTCATGGAAAAAATGGTTCGATCAAGTTGATGAGATGCGTTATGGCTAAGGTTGTATGCTGAACAGACCAGATACCAGGCTGCTTCGAGGCGCTCACGTGGGGCTTTGGCCATCCAATAGGCTCTGTTATGCCTCGCCGCTTCAAAAGTCTGAATTTTGAACGCGGTTCTGTCTAAGCGATATGCTTCCATAATGGTAAAGAATTTGACTTCTGGCAAATTTCGGGAATATTTGCGAAAGATTCATGCACAACAACAGTAGGTATATGCAAACGAAATCCAATCTTGAGCAACTTCGCACCATGATCTGGCAAATCACACCCCTGCCCGACGCAGAGTGGCAAGCCTTTTCCGCCATCTGGCAGCCGTTTTCCGCAAAACGCAAAACCATCCTCACCGCAGAAGGTGAAACAGAAAAATACCTCTATTTCGTACTCGAAGGCGTGCAACGCGCCTACGCCGTGGGCGAAGACGGACGGGAAGCGACGTTGGTTTTTACCTATCCGTATTCCTTTTCCGGTGTGGCCGATTCGCTGTTGCTGCAACAACCATCCCGATACTGGTTTGAAACGCTGACGCCGAGTGTCTTTTTAAGAGCGCCTTTCCGGCAATTCGACGACTTGCTCCTGCAATACCCGCTTTTGGAGCGCATGATTCGCCTCGCGCTGAGCCACACGCTGGCCGGCGTGTTGGTGCGGCAAATTGAACTACAATCCTTCACTGCAGAACAGCGCTTTCGCGCCTTGCTGACGCGCAGTCCGCACATTTTACAATTGGTGCCGCATAAATATTTAGCCAATTATCTGGGGATGGATGCGACCAATTTTAGTAAGTTTTTGGGGAACGTCCGGCTGTAATGTTTTTTTTACCACATAGTTCACATAGTTTTTTTTTTTCACATAGAACACATAGGCGGCTTTCCTGTGCTATGTGTTCTATGTGAAACCCTCTATTGTGAACTATGTGGTAAAAAAAACCTATGTGGTAAAAAAACCTATGTGGTAAAAATCAAAAATCTTGGTTTTTACCAAGAATCACTTTCCCAAAGAGACTGACTTTTGTGGTATCAAAAAAACAAACAAAGTCATGTATCAAACCACATCGTTCCTCGAAGATTTACAGCAACAAACCGAAGCATTGCTCCAACGGGCAATCAGTGAATGGCAAATGTTACCGCCCGCCGTGTTGGCACAGCAACCTGCACCCGGCCAGTGGAGCGCCGCCCAGTGCCTCGAACACCTTAATTATTATAGCCGCTATTACCTGCCCGCGATTGAAAAAGCGATTGCAGCAGGTAATAGCGCCCGCCCTTCCACAACTTTTCAGGCGGGCTGGCTCGGCGCTTATTTTACCCGACTGATGCAACCTCAAACCAATGGCGCGCTGAAGTCGAAAATGAAAGCCCCGAAAAATGCCGTGCCCTCCGAAGCGCCCGACCCCCGCGCCGTACTCGCCGAATTCATTGACCACCAGGAAACCCTGCTGAAACTACTCAATCAGGCAGCGACGGTCAACCTCGGACGGTTGCGCGTGCCCATCTCCATTGCACCCTGGATTCGCCTGAAATTGGGCGACACCTTTGCTTTTCTGATTGCACACCAGCAACGCCATGTCCTGCAAATGACCCGCGCGATGGAGGCGACGCGAACCAGTAAAATGACTGGATTCCTGTTGCAATAAGTCAAGAGCAGATTACCGCATCGCCAATTCCTGCTTCAATTCTATCAACTCGGGGTGCGCGCCATTCGTGCGGGCTGCTTTTTTCAGGTGTTCGGTTGCCTTGGCCGCGTCGTTCTTTTTGTGGTAAAGGGCAGCTAATACGCGGTTGACGTCAATATTATCCGGGCGGCGTTCGTATTCGTTTTTCGCGTATTCGAGCGCCTTGTCGGTATCGCCGATCAGGTTGCTGTAGAAATTTGCGTATTCGAGGTTCATGTTGTGGCCGTGCTCAACGTCGTCGGCAAGCATTTCCAGCACCGTTTTTTTCGTTTCCTCGAAAGCGGTTTGGTCTCCGCGTTTTTTATAAATGCGGGCCAAATCTTCGTAGAAACCAAATTCCGGGATGATGGCGCAGGCTTGTTTCAGCAACTTTTCACCTTCGGCGTCGTTGCCTTTGTCAATTGCTAAGTTGGCTAATGCCGCAATGGCGAAGGGGTATTCCGGGCGCTCTTCCAGCACGATGCGGTATTGCATTTCCGCTTGTTTCATATCGCCGTAGTTTTCGTATAGTTCGCCCAGCGTCATGCGTGCCCAGCAGGTTTGTTCCTGACCCGGATAGCCCGCCGAAACCGCCATTTCCATCGCTTCGATGGCGCCATTGGTATCGCCATGGATCTCGCGCAGGTACGAAACCCTGGAATAAGAGCGCAGGTCGGGGCGCATGGAAACCATTTTATCTGCCATCGCAACGGCTTCTTCGTATTGCCCCAATTCCACATGCGCGTCCACCAAAGCGCCATAAATCTGAGCGTTATAAGGATTGAGCGCAATGGCTTCTTTGGCGGTAACGAGCGCGTCAGAAAACTCGTGTTGCGACAACTGAACGCCTGCTTTTACCGCTAAGGTTCTAAACAACAAATCTTTATCTTCTGGTTTTTTTGCCAACACATCGTCGAGCATTTTTAGAGCGCCGGGATAGTAATGCCCATGCTCTCCGGTGATACGCGCTTCGTTGACGAACAATTGAGCCAAATTCAGTTTAGGCTCCAGGGCGTCAGGTTTTTGAGTCAGTTCCTGGCGGTATTTGCCGTAAAGGCTTTGTACGTTGTCCCATTCTTTTCCTTGTTGAATGGAAGGATGACGATCGAGTAGTTTGGGGAGGTCGGGCAAGCCCAATCTTGCTGCCATGTCGCTTTCGGATTGTTTGCAAGCGCTGGCCATGCCCACGATCAGGGCAATGATAAGGAGGAAGGATAGGTTACGCATGACGTGTTTTTTGTTGAATGATAAAAAACCAATTTGAAAATTTGAAAATTTGAAGATTGTGGGTTCGGAATGATCAAATATTTCGTTTTCCGAAAACCTAATTTTCAAATCCTCAAATTTTCAAATCTTCAAATTAACTACCTGCTTTTCACAAGTTTCTGCACCTGCAAAATCTGCCCCTGCCCATTGATCGCTCTCGCGAAATAAGTGCCTGCGGGGAGGTTGCCGGCATTCCAGCGTTCGTCGTAGGTGCCGGTTTCTCTGTATTCGTTCACTAAAATAGAGAGCACTTTTCCGCTCATGTCCATGATTTCAATGCGGAGGTTGCCCGGTTCATCTACCCGGTAGCGCACCGTCGTTTCAGTGGTAAACGGATTCGGGAAACTGCTCACTACGGCTTTGCTGCCCACTGCTGCCGGCGCCATACCGAGGTTCATTGCCGGTATTTGTGGGGTATTGTCAGCAAGGCCGGCCACATCACCACCGCATTCGCCATCGCCACTCCAGGGCAATGCTAAGAAGGGGAAGCTGCCGCGGAAAGGTTTGTCGTTGGCTTCTACGCCGGTGGTATAAGTCAGCACGTCGAGAAGATCCTGCGTTACCGGGTTCGCGCTGCCAGCGATGTAGTCGTCGTACCACAAGCCAATCGCCGCCAGTACAACGCCGCCCACTGCCTGCAATTCGATGCGCGTCACGTCGTCTTCGAGGCGGCGGCCATTCGGGAAACCGTCCATATTTGGAATGAACTGGATGTCGGTCGTTTGATTGTACGCCGGGTTGGTTAAACCCAGTACCGCCGCCTGAACAAGGCCTAACGTGCTGAAATTAGGGTCATTACGCGGTGTTGGCGGTACAGCCATATTCAGGCGCAGCATATCGCCGCCGTTGGGCAGGAAGTTGCTGATGAATGGTTTGCCCGCAGCCAATGGATTGCCGTTTTTACCCGTTGCCAATTGGTAAGGCGGGAAATTCGGCACCCCGGTGTGGAAAATCGGCCACAGGTCTACGGAGCGCGGTTTACCGGGCGCAGGCAGCAGCAGCGTACCAAATATGGCGTCGTCGAGTGCCGTGCCAGCCACTGCCGGCGTGCCTTTTAAACCATAAAGTCCGTCTTGTCCGTTGCCGAAATCGAAGCCTTGCAGCGAGTTGCGCTGGATGCGCAGCGGCGCCAACGCAGGCACAGCGCCTCCAAACAGATCGTCGTCCATGTACAGCCCCAATTCAGGGTTGTAGAAAAATTCATCAAGAATCGTGTCGTCCAATTCCTGGTACGGCGTGATTGAGTTCCAATAGTCTTTCATGCCAATTGGAATCACCGCTTCGTTGGTCAGCGGCATCCCCAAGCGGGAAACCTGTACCCAATTGCCGCTATGCGTTTCGCCACCCGGTGTCAGGGTGCGGATTTCGCGGCGGCTGGCCGAAGCCCAGATGCCGATGACGTAGTCGGGGTCAAGAATGCTGGTTGCTCCCCCGCTCTTTTTGCGAAGGTATGGAATCGGAATTTCGAGCACAATAGCGCTGGTATTCATACAACCGATGCCGTCGCGTGGTGCTCCAGACTGCCGGGGCGCGTCGCCGAGGTCAAAAATACCGCCCAAATCCACGAAGAAAGGATCGTCAACCGGACCGCAGAAAACGCGCTCTCCAGTGTGTGCGTAGCGAACAGACTGCTGAGCCAGCGCGTCGTAAGTGGTGTTGAGTCCTACCGGCGACTCGATGGAGCGCTTGCCAATATTGTTTGGCGGTACAGGCGCATTCACCAGAATTTTGAGAAAGGATTTGCCGCCATTGATACTTTTTTCCAGCGTATACACCATTTTCAGGTTTCTTTTGCCCAATCGGATATTGAAGAACGTGGTTGGATCTTCGTTGATCTGGCGGAACGTTACGCGGTAAATGATCTCGTCGCCATGCCGGTTGGCATTGTTGTCAATGTGGATTTCGTAACGGATGTTTTCGCCGAAATTGTAGTAGTTCGGACCGCCCTGTGGCAGTTGCAAAGGCACATAAGTAGCCGCAATGATAATTTTGCTTGGATCAGTTGGGCTTCGGAAAGCGTACAAGTCCACATTGTCTGCCAACGGGTCGTCGGCAATCAACGGCGCCTCGCGGTGGCTCGAAGCCATCATGGGGAATTGCAACCCCAGCAACGCGAGAATCAGGAAGAGTTTATTGTTGAATTTCATGGTCTAAGTTTTTTTTTACCATAATAGGCACATAGAAATCTGATAATTATTCACCCGTTTCTGTGCCTCTCCAGGGAGTTGCTACGTAAGGGAATTCTGATTTGAACGGCTTGTCGTTGGCGTCTACACCAGTAGAATAGGTCAACACGCCTACGAGGTCGGTTGTAACCGGGTTCGGACTGCCTGCGATGTAATCGTCATACCACAAACCTATTGCCGCCAAGACGACGCCGGCTACTGCCTGTAATTCAATGCGGGTGACATCATCCTCCAGACGCCGGCCATTCGGGAAACCATCCATATTCGGAATGAACTGAATGGCGGTTGTTTGATTGTAAGCGGGGTTAGTCAATCCCAGCACGGCTGCCGTGATCAGGCCGTTGGCGCTGAAATTGGGATCGTCGCGCGGGGTAGGCGGCACGGCCATGTTCAGGCGCAGCATATCGCCGCCATTGGGCAGGAAGTTGTTGATGAAAGGTTTGCCAGGCGCTAATGGGTTGCCGTTTTTACCCGTTGCCAATTGGTAAGGCGGGAAATTGGGCACTCCGGTGTGGAATGCGGGCCACAGGTCAACCGAGCGCGGCATCCCCGGACCAGGCAGCAGCAGCGTACCAAAAATAGCATCGTCGAGCGCCGTTCCAGCCACAGCAGCGGACCCCTTCAGGGCATAAAGGCCGTCCTGGCCATTGCCAAAGTCGAATCCCTGCAGCGAATTGCGCTGGATGCGCAAAGCTGAAAAAGCAGGTACCGCGCCGCCAAACAGGTCGTCGTCCATGTACAGGGCAAGCTCCGGGTTGTAAAAAAATTTGTCTAAAGCCGTATCGTTCAGTTCTTCGTAAGGCGTCAGGCCGTTCCAGTAATCTTTGAAACCAATCGGAATGACGGCTTCGTTCGTCAGCGGCATACCCAGCCGGGAAACCTGTACCCAGGCGCCGGATTCTGAATTCTGAGCGCCGTTCGTTCCAAGCGTGCGCATGGCGCGGCGACTGGCGGAAGCCCAAACGCCGATGACGTAATTCGGGTCGAGGATGTTTTCTGGCGTTTCAGGAGCGCCGGATTTCAGCAAAGTGGAAATCGGAACCTGAATGGCAATGCTGTGTACGTTGTAGCGACCCAAGCCGTCGCGCGGGCTGGCGCCACCCTGGCGTGGCAGGTTGCCGAGGTCGAAAACGCCGCCCAAGTCAACATAGAAAGGGTCGTCGGCAGGGCCGCAGTAAACACGTTCGCCGGTAGTGCTTGTCAAAATCGAGTTGCTGATCAGTTGCTCGTAAGTCGTGTTCAAACCTGCGCCGCCTTCAATCGAGCGCGGGCCAATGTTGGGTGGAGGAACGCTGCCATTTGAAACGATAGTCTGAAAAGAAAATCCACCATCAATACTGCGTTCCAGCGTATAGGTGGTTTTCAGGTTCTGAGCGCCCAAACGGATGTTAAAAAACGTGGTAGGGTCTTCGTTTACCCGCCGGAAAGTGAAGCGGTAAACGATTTCGTCGCCGGAGCGGGTTGCGTCATTGTCAATGTGAATCTCGTAGCGGATGTTTTCCCCGAACGTATTGTAGTTCGGGCCGCCGTGAGGCAGCTCAGCCGGGATGTAATTGGCAATGATGGTAATGGTGTTGGGATTGTCCGGACTGCGAAAGGCATAGACATCCGTGTTGTCCGCTAACGGATCGTTGGCGATCAGCGGGGCTTCACGGTGGCTGGAGGCCTTTGCGGTCAGGGCAACGAGTAACAACGCTCCTAGCGCTGCCGACCGTAAGGTTCTGACATAGGTTATCATGGTTGTGACAAAATTTGGTGAAAAAAAATAATCTGTGTTATGCTAAGAGTTTGTTCGGGAATTCCCGAACAAGCTCTAAAATCGGAGTTCATGGGTGAAAGCGAATGCCGGGAGGTGAAAGCTTACCGCTTACTCAAAATTGCCGGAGCAAGCGGAGCCAAATCTTTACTTCACGCTTTCAGAACCTACTTACGAGAGGGAGAGGGGGGACGGATTTCCTGTTTTAGGAAAATGTTGAAATATTTTTATGTTAAGGTGAGATCGGTCAGTTACTACCTAAAAACGAAGGCGCTCCTGTTTTTACTTTTTCGGAAAAGGCGGACTAAAGCCCGCGAAACAAAGTACGGCACTCTTCGTTTCGCGGGCTTCAGCCCGCCGGTTCGTAATAAATGCCCGAGTTTACGATATGTTAACTGAATGTAAATTTAAATTAAATACAATGTAAATTTAACTTGACTTTATGCGCCTGTTCCTGTACTTTTGTTAACTCACGTTTAACTTGAAAATCTGAGGCTTATGAAATGGGCGGTTTGTTTTGCGCTTTTGTTGTGGGTGCTTGGTGCAAATGGGCAGCATAGCGTTGCTTTTTTGAATACCCTGCCTTCGTCGGTGGAAGCAACGACTTCCGGCCAGGCGGATAGAGTAGGAGGGGATGGCACCTTCATTCCTTTTGAGGTCAGCCGGGGCATGATCATCGTCAAGGCCCTGTTGAATGATCAACCCGGCAGTTTTATCGTGGATACCGGCGCGCCCCTCATGGTCATTAACAAAATGCCCGAAGCAACGACCCGGCAGGCCGCAAGAAGTTTTGCAAGCGCCATCGAGTATACTTCTGAAACGATAGACCGCTTCCAATGGGCTGAACTGGCTTTTCAAAACTTAGATGCTTTAGCCTTAGACATTAGCCATTTGGAAGCGTCCACCCAGCGCGCGCTGTCTGGCATGGTTGGATACAACGCCTTACATACCCGGGAGGTGCTCTTCGACTACCAGCATAATCGCATGGCTCTATACGACGCCAGGCGAAATGTTTTGCACCGCACGGCTACTCCAATCTTAGAACTTCCGTTTGAACTGCAGGATCACCTTCCGGTGGTCACCGTACAGATCGGAGGGCATACACTGGCATTTGGAATAGACACCGGAGCAGGCATCAACCTGATTGAACGTCGGTGGCTTGATGAGTTACCCCGTGACCAGCTTGTTCCCGGTCAAGCAGAGCAAGTGCGCGGGATGGATCAGCAGATGCAGACCGTACCATCCGCTTTGATTTCGGGGATGACGCTGGGCGGGTTGCCACTCGATGATGAGATGGGGTTTCTTTTCACAGATTTGCAGCATCTCCAGACGAATACCGGCTTAAAAATTGACGGCTTGTTGGGCTTTCCTTTTTTGAAACAACTCGTTTTTTCCATCAACTACCCCAAGCGCAAGCTCTATATCTGGCATATCGGAGCGGTTCGCTAAAGGCAGGTTTAAAGAAAAAGTCCCCGGGGCAATCACTTTTTTTAGAAGTGCATCCGCTCCGGGGACTTTTTTTTTATTTTTTTTTCGCGCATAATGCAGGCGTTTGAATCTTTTTATTTCACTTTTTAGGTCATTTTCAGATGGTTTTATTTTTGCAATAGATTGATTATGTATGAACTAAAAACATTTGACCCGTATAGGTAGTTCTGTTTGTGTTTCACAATAGCCAATTTTTGTCTTTGTATTGGCGTATAAAAGTTCGGATGTTTGTAATGTCAAACGAAATAAGCGCGGGTTAAAGAATCAGCGCACAAAAAAATGGAAAAAGTACATGGGATTCTGTTTGTCAATAGTAAGTCAGGTTATCCGGAAAATAGTCTGACTTACTATACAAACGTAGCAATGAAAATTCGACAGTAACAACTTTAAGATATACCGGCTTCGGCCGGCCTTTCAGTTTCTTTTTATGTTCATGGGATTATGATTATTGAGATAAGTCGTATCGCGTTCCTGCGATGCGACTTATTTTTTTGTATACATTTTTTTGCATTTTGTTCCGGTATCTGCTATCTTTGCCGGACAAGCAGACTTAGAACTTGTTCGGAAATCCCGAACAAGCTCTCAACACCTAAATTTCATCTCCTTTAACCGATTCCAAAGACTGTGATACCCTGGCGGCTAATGCAAGGTAGCGCAGCAGTCAGGTTGTATTCGCTGATACGTACATCTTCATTCAACAAGACAAATTTTGGCCAGACCTTAAATTGAAGGTTGCAGGGCTACCTTGCCAAGTGGTATGCCATTCTGACGATACACTATGAACAAATGCGTTTTGGAATCTACTTTGCCTTGTGCAGAGCAGGTTGTTATTTGTTCATTTTGCTCCCGCTACGGAAACGTGAATACTCAGGAGCGTCAGAATTTAAGCATAAACAGCATAGGGATGAAAGCACTTCAGGAACTATCGTTCATTTTAACGAAAGGCAAACTCAAAACAGTTGACCTTTTCAAGACCAATGCAGACGGGCAGCCCCAGAAATTGAAAACCTTTTATGAAGGTATCCTTCAGAATCGTTTTCAAACAGACGATGAGGCAGCTTCCTTTTTTTTCGGAGCAGACGCAACGGATCAGGCTTACCAGAAGCTTAAAGCCAACCTTAAATCCCGATTGGTCAATGCACTCTTCTTAATTGACCTTAAGCAACCTTCCTACAACGAACGCCAGAAGGCTTACTACGAATGCTATAAAGATTGGGCAGCCGCCAAAATCCTTCTGGGGAAAGACGCGCGCGCTGCGGGCTTCAGCCTGTATCACAAGGTGCTGAAAATTGCAAAAAAGTATGAATTTACAGACTTAGTGCTGGATATTGCCCGCACCCTCTGCCTGCATTATGCTACCCGGGAAGGTGATCTTAAGAAATACGAGCAGTACAAGGAATTGTACCAGATATACGAACGGTTGTATATGGACGAAGCCAAAGCAGAAGTCTTCTACGCCGACCTCGTAGCCCGGTATGCAAACAGCAAGGCAACTCAAGGGGAAATCAGGGAAAAAGCCGGAGAATATTTCCACATTCTCAATGGATTGCTGGAGACTTCCGATTCTTATGGACTGAGGCTGTGCGCAATGATGATCCAATTGATCTATGTGACCAGTATTCATGATTACAGGGCTGCAATAGAGGTTTGTGATAACTATATTGCTTACTTCGAAGCTAAAGAATACGTTGCAAACATACCGTTGCAAATCTGTTACTACCAATTGTTGGTGTGTTTCACCCAGTTGAAAGAGTTTGATAAAGGGAAGCACGCCGCGCTAAAATGCCTGAGTTCCCTGGAGGAAGGCTCATTCAACTGGTTTAAATACCGGGAACAGTACTTTCTGCTGTCTATGCATACCAGGAATTATCAGGAAGCCTATCATATTTTTCTGGATACCCAGGCGCATTCAAAGTATAAACTCTTGCCTTCCAATGTATTGGAATACTGGAGGATATTTGAGGCTTATATTTATTATTTGATTGAGATTCAAAGGATTAAGGTAGACCCCGGCAATAAAAAATCTCATCGGTTTAAGTTGAATAAGTTCCTGAATGATATGCCGATCTTTTCAAAAGACAAAAGAGGATTAAATATCTCTATATTAATTGTTCAGATATTACTTTTAATTCATTACAGAAAACATGATGCAGCTATGGGGCGTATAGAATCCATTGAAAAGTATTGCTCCCGGTATTTACGACACGGGGATACCTTTTGGAGTAATTGCTTTATTAAAATGCTATTACAAATTCCAAAGTCGAAATTTCAAACCAACAGCCTTATTCGAAAAACTGAAAAATTAGTAGAATTGATAAAGTCGGTGCCTTTGGAATCTGCACGCCAAACTTCTGAAATAGAGATCGTTCCTTATGAAGATTTATGGGAATTAGTATTGGATACCACGAGTAAGAGCAATAGAAAAGTGAGAACGCTTAAATTTGCTATGGAAAATCGTGGTGCCAGCTTTTTGTCGTAGTAATTGGGGAATACTGCGATATTCATAGTGTATATCGGTTTTTAATACACATAATGTTAATTAATAACATGCATTAATTAACACACTATCCTTATGCCTCTTTGCTCCCTTTATTTTCTGAAATTATTTTTTTTAATATTTGCAAGTTAATCGCGCTGATCTGGTTGATTTTAGCAAACAACCTGCGTTGTAAGTAATTAAATATCAATAGTTTGTAAAAAAAATAATAAAAAAATATTGCTATTTAAAGAGGAATAGAATGTAGTTTGTGTCCGAATATTACATCTTCATGTAGGGTAGTTTTGTGGAAAATCATTACTCATTTTCTAAAAGACGACTACCATGTTCGCACACGAAGCAAATTTACTCCTGAAACTACAACTGCTTTTCAACATCATCGTTGTAGACATTACAGGCCCTTAAGGCAGGATGCAGATTAAACTACCCAGGCACACAAGCAGCTTCTAAAAATGTGATTCAGGAGTGTGAGAAGCTCCGCTATGTACTAAATACCAGATTTCATCCCCAAAAGTAAAATGAAGAAAATTCGGCAACGGCTTTTCTGATTTTATATGAAATCTGGTATTTAAACCTTTCCCATCAGGCAATTGCTTACGCTGACATTAGGATGGAGTAAGCAACCCGCCAAACCGATTAAACTCACCACACTAGAACAAATACATATTCGTATCGGAGTGCTATGGACGCCGTTAGCATTCCTTTTTAAGCTATGTCATGAACGGTCATGACAGGTAAGGGGCATTTATTGTTTACCATAAAATAACAATTCGATTTCGGTAAACTACAATTCTGACTCTGGAAGCATCCCTTAGTTTCTGAACAGGAGAAACTATGGGTAGTAAATGGTAAAAGAACACCATCTTTCTGTTGTTCTAAGAACTTGTTTTTCAGAAAATTGTGATTTTATTGCCTTCGAAAGGAAATTTTATCAGGTGGAATAAAAGAAGCTTTTTGTCCTTTCTTTCTTTTTGAACGCCTTGTAGCTTTGCTTTCGTTATTGAAGCATTACGTGTTTTCAGCGATATACCCATCCCTATATTAGTACACAAAGCTTTGAGAGGAATTTAGGTGCAAATCCACTGGCAATAATCCCGATACGAAATTCGATATTTTGTATTTTTAATATCGGGATAAATGCCGGAATGAAGCATTTACAAGGTTATTTAATTAATTAATTCCTGCTTACAATTTGCTGTAAGCGGGGCGGTTTTTTTATGCCTTTACGATAAAAAAGGCCCGCTGAAATAAGCGTTTTTTTGAACAGGACGAAATAGTTCCAAAATGGTTTTAAGCCAATTTTAAATAATCCGTCATGAAGAAAATTTACGACCTGCTACAATCGCTCCCATTTGTTTTTACGCTCAAGCTGAAAAAACGGGCATTGACTGCGTTTTGCCTTGCTGTTTTATTTACGGCCGGAGCTTTTACGCTTTATTATAAGAGTGATTTTCAGTGGGATGACCAGGCGTCTGCTACTGAAAACATGGAAACAGCTATTCACAAGATGGGCAAAACCTTGTCTCAACTTGTGTTTGCACCACCTCCGCCGCCCCCCCCTTCAGGGCCGGCCTGTGTGGATGCCGGCATTCAAACCTGGTTGCGTGTGGATCAGGGCGTTAACATAGCAACAGGTACAAAAATTTCGTCGTGGACGGATGCCAGCGGCAACAACCGCACTCCGGTGCAGGCCAACAATGCCCTGCGGCCGGATATGTTGACCGGAAACCGATTCAATTTTCACCCGGCAGTAGAATTCTCCGGCAATGAGGTCATGCAATTCCCGAACCCGGGGATTTTACACAATAACCTGAGAATCTATGCAGTAGGAACCCGAACCAACAATGCCACCAACTGGAAAACCTTGTTCCGGGGATCCGTACGGGATCACCAGATGATGGGGCATTACAACAACCACCGCTTAGGCTATTATGACAATGGGAACGGGAATTTTAAAAGCTCCAACCATATTCTGAGTGCTACCGTACCACAATTGATGAGTTTTGCACATACTGCAACTACCAATAGCGCTGTGGGCAGGTTAAACGGCAAAGCTGGAACCAATATGACCGGTATTGATGAAACCAATGCCGCCATTAATTATTTTGGCAATTACCAGGGCGGCGGCCAGCCTTTTGGCGCGCTATCGGAAGTCATCGTCTATAATGGAATCCTTTCAGCCGCTGAAGAACTGCGCATTCAATCGTACCTCGCACTGAAATACGGTCTTACGTTAGATCAAACCACACCGACCAATTATGTAGCCAGCGACGGTTCTACCTTGATGTGGGATGCAACAGCCAATACGGGCTACAACAACGATATTGCCGGGATTGGTCGCGACAACTGCACCAACCTGGATCAGAAACAATCCAAATCAGTTAATACCGATGACCTGGTAACGGTGGCTGTCGGTAGCAGTGTGGCAACGACCAATGCTTTAAACACAGGCGTCATTGCCAATAATTCTTTTCTCGTTTGGGGCAACAACAACGGAACCACCGTGATCAACACAGCGGTGGCCGGGCTTTCCAATACCCAGCTTCGCATGAACCGAATCTGGAAAGTGGATAAAACTAACTGGAGCGACCAGACCATCACGATGTGTGCGGTGCCGGTCGGCGCCCGGTACCTCATCATAAGTCCGGATGCAACATTTGGCGCCGGAGACACCGAGTTGACCCTGGAAGTGAATCCTACCACCAGTTGCGTAACCTTCAATTCTTCCCTGCTGCCCGATGGCGGCTATTTTACTTTCGGGTCCCGCCTTGCCGGACCGGCTTGCGTGGATGATCAGGTCCGGCTTTGGGTACGTGCTGATTATGGTTTGACGGTGACGGGCGCCAATGTGACGGGATGGAAAGATTTCTCCGGGCGCAACAGCCATTCCACTTCG
>Ga0209573_1000630_pt1 | contig 69158 bp, 56 predicted proteins | sample TNRBio252014_DNA_FD_185870 | JGI IMG/M metagenome (GOLD analysis project Ga0209573, IMG submission 185870) | Wastewater treatment Type I Accumulibacter community from EBPR Bioreactor in Madison, WI, USA - TNR Reactor_6/25/2014_ DNA (SPAdes)... | ecosystem: Engineered > Bioreactor > EBPR >...
CAAGGTCTAAGGACGAGCGGAGCAGACATGAGCGCGATGCATCCAGATGAGATCACGGCGAGGCGATTGGCGGGGCACGACCCGATGCCGCCGTCGATGAAAGTGGCACCGGGAACGGGCGACGGGACGCTGATCGACGATGTCGACGTGCGTCCACCGCTTGTCCTGAACAACCGCACGTTTAAGGAGATGACCGACATCGTTTGCGGCTACGCGGAGAACCCGCCTGGCCGGTGGTGGTGGCCGGTGTTCGGGATGGTGAACGCGCTGGCGGCGCTGGGGACAGGGATGATCCTGTATCTGATCATCACGGGCGTGGGCGTGTGGGGTCAGACGAATCAGGTGGACTGGGCGTGGGATATTACGAACTTTGTGTTCTGGATCGGCATCGGCCACGCGGGGACGCTGATCTCGGCGATTTTGTGCCTGTTTAAACAGAAGTGGCGCACGGCGGTGAACCGGGCGGCCGAGGCGATGACGATTTTCGCGGTGATCTGCGCGGCGACATACCCGGGGATTCACGTGGGCCGGGCGTGGATGGCTTGGATGATGTTCCCGATACCGAACTCGAACGGGATTTGGCCGAATTTCCGGAGCCCGCTGCTGTGGGACTTGTTCGCGGTATCGACGTACGGGACGGTATCGGCGTTGTTTTGGTACATGGGGATGATCCCGGACCTGGCGACGCTGCGTGATCGTGCGGACCGCCGGCTACGGCAGGGGCTTTCGACGCAGACGATCGCGCCGTTTCTGCCGGTGCGGGTGGACGTGCTCAGAGCGTACATCTACGGGTTCCTGAGCCTGGGCTGGCGCTTTAGCAGCCGACACTGGCACCGGTACGAGGCGGCGTACTTGATGCTGGCGGGCATGAGCACCCCGCTGGTGTTGTCGGTGCACTCGATCGTGTCGACGGACTTTGCGACGAGCCAGTTGCCCGGGTGGCACACAACGATTTTCCCGCCTTACTTCGTGGCGGGAGCGATCTTCGGCGGTTTTGCGATGGTTCTGCAGTTGATGATCCCGTGCCGGGAGCTGTACCCGAACATGAAGGACATCGTGACGCTGCGGCACCTTGAGAACATGGCGAAGATCATTCTTCTGACGGGCTCCATGGTCGGGTTCGCCTATTCGATGGAGTTCTTTATCGCGTATTACGGCGGAAACCAATTCGAGATCGATGTGTTCATTAATCGAGCCAAGGGCCCGTACTGGTGGGCGTATTGGACGATGATTTTCTGCAACGTGGTGAGCCCGCAAGTGTTCTGGGTGAAAGCGATGCGGACGAGCCCGCTGGTGATTTTCATCGTGGCGAGCTTCGTGACAGTGGGGATGTGGTTCGAGCGGTTCGTGATCATCGTGTCGAGCCTGCACCGGGCCTTCCTGCCGGGCGAGTGGCACATGTTCCATCCGACGATGGTCGACATCCTGACGTTCGCGGGTACGTTCGGGATTTTCCTGACGCTGTTCCTGCTGTTCCTTCGGGTGATCCCGGTGTTTGCGCTCGCGGAGCTCAAGGCGGTGCTGCCACAGGCTGATCCTCACGGGCACTCGCACGGATCTTCGGATGGGCACAGCGATCATCAAGATGGGCATCACGCGAAGGGGGGGCACTAACCCATGAGCCACTCGAAGCGATTCCAGACCGAAAGCGGCACACCGATCCACGGCATCGTGGCGAGGTTCGAGACGCCGGCGGACGTGTACCACGCTGCGGAGAGGATCCGTGACGCGGGGTACACCCAGTGGGACTTGTATTCGCCGTTCCCGATCCACGGGATCGACGAGGCGATGGGAATCCCTCGTACGAAGCTGCCTCTGATCGTCGGAGCGGCTGCTGCGGTGGGTGTGGCGTGCGGGTATTTGCTGCAGTGGTACGGCTCGAATATCGGGTACAAGCTCGTCACGCAGGGCAAGCCGTTCGGCTCGTTTGACGGCACTGGCTGGGAGTCGTTCGTGCCGATCATGTTCGAGGTGGGCGTGTTGTTCGCGGCGTTTGCGACGCTTCTGGGGATGCTGGCGCTCAACGGTCTTCCGCGGCATAACCACCCACTGATGAAGAGAGACGACTTTCTTGGGGTGAGCGACGACACGTTCATGATTTGCATCGAGGCGTCGGATCCGAAGTTCAGTCCTGAAGAGACGAAGGCTCTACTGAAATCGGCGCACGGGATGGGAATCGACTTTGTTGAGGACGAATAGAGATCGGGACGACGCGAGCCGGAACACAACGATGAAGCAGATGAAGCACATTCTGATGATGTCACTGGCGGGCGTGCTGCTCGTCTCGGGTGGGTGCCGGGGCGACCGGAGCGAGAAGCCTCCGAGGCAGTTTTTGCCCGACATGGACGACAGCCCGAAGTGGAAGCCTCAGACGGAGCAAGAGTTCTTCACGGACTCACGAGGGATGCGCCCCGAAGTACCTGGGGCGGTGCCGTTCTCGCGGGTGAACATCGGTCGGGATTGGATGGTGATGGGCTCTGAGGCAAGACCCGTGTGGTATGACCGAGTGTTCGCGGATCGTGCCGACCTGTTGCGGGAGCAATGGGAGAGCTACGAGGGTGCGGTCCCGAAGAAGCTGGCGGACGGCAAGATCGACTGGGCGGCGACGTCCGCTGGAGACTTTGCAAAGGTTGTGGAGCGGATCCCGCCGACCGTGAGCGTTTCCGAGTCGATGCTCCGCCGAGGCGAAGAACGTTTCAATATATACTGTGCCGCATGCCACGGGTATGAAGGCGATGGCAAGGGCACCGTGGGCGTGCAGTGGGCTGGCGGGGCGCGCGATCTTCGAGAGGCAACGTACCGTGACCCGAGCGGTCCTAAGGGCAAGGACGGCTATCTGTTCTACGTGGCAAGGCACGGGTTTAAGGATGCAACGGGCACCGAGAAGATGCCCGGATATTCTCACGCCCTGTCGGCGTATGACAGTTGGGCGGTGGTGGCGTGGCTGAGAGTTTTGCAGGAAACGTCGGTTCGGAACGGGACTGCGCCGGTCGCGACGCCGGCCGCGGCCCCGGCGGCTGCGGCCCCTGGAGGCAAATCATGAGTCAGATTTCTGCGGATCAGGGACAGTCGCCCTGGGCGGCGCGGCATCCCGGGATGCGATCGGACAACATCACGCTTCCCGCGGGGAGTGGCTCGATGGCATCTGTGGTGCTGATGCTGGCGGGCGTGGTCGGGATCGCGGCGGCGTTTGCCGGTGGCAAGGTGGTGCCGGGGGCCACGCTGACTCATTCGCTGTCAGCGGTCCACATTGGTGCGATGACGGTATTGGCAGCGTCGTTGGGTGGGATTTTCTTCTGCATGGTGTTTCACCTGGTCAACGCCGGGTGGGCGAGCACGATTCGCAGGCAGTTCGAGAATCTGGCGTCGCTCGTCTGGCTGCCAATTATCCTGGTGGCAGGGGTGCTCGGGGTTGAATTTGCGACCGGTGGGCAGCTCTTCCGTTGGTTCTCCATGGATGCGTCGAAGGCGGTTCTGCTGGATAAGAAGGACGGGTATCTGAACGAGCCGTTCTTTGCGGTTCGTTCGGTGGCATACGTGGTGATCTGGTTAGGCCTCTCGCGAATGGTGGTTGGGCTGAGCCGCCGGTACGACGAAACTGGCGAGAAGCGATTCCCGATGATGGCGCGGAAGTACTCGGCTCCCGGGATGGTTCTGTTCGCTCTGTCGACGGCGTTTGCGGCGTTCGACTGGCTCAAATCGATGGACTACTCGTTCTATTCCACGATGTGGGGTGTGTGGTATTTCTCAGGGTGTGCGTTCACGGCGACCACGACGGTGTACATGGTCATCGCGGTGCTCAAGAGCAAAGGGAAGCTCGAGGGCGTGGTGACTCAGGAGCACCTGCACGACCTGGGCAAGCTGATCTTCGCGTTCACGTGCTTCTGGGCGTACATCACGTTCTTCCAGTACTTCTTGATTTGGTACGCGAACATCCCTGAAGAGACGGCGTGGTATATCGCTCGCAAGCAGGACGGATGGGAGAAAGTGTTCTTGCTGCTCTGCTTCGGGCACTTTGTGGTGCCGTTCGTGTTCGTGATCTTCCGGCCGGTGAAGAAGAACACGCGAGTGATGCTTGCCTTTGGATTTTGGCTACTGCTGATGCAGGTTGTCGATCTGCTCTACGTCGTCCGTCCGGTGGTGTACGCGGGCGACGCCGCGGCGGGAGCACCGGGAGCGGCGACGTCGTGGTGGATCGATTCGGCGGGGATCGGAGGCGTGCTGTGCTTGTACGCCGGGCTGTTGATTCGGCAGATTGCTTCGGGGCCGTTGGTGCCATTGAACGATCCGCGGATGGGAGAGGCGCTGAAGCACAAGAACTACGTGTGAACAGGGGGCGGAGTGGGGGAGTTAGTGCCTGAATGGCCCGGTATTGGGTGAATCTGGACGGATCGAAGCCGAGAAGTCAAGAAACGAGGCCAAAGCCTCGGAGAGCGAGACGATGAACGCAACGCACGACCATCACGACAACTGGCACCATCACGAGGCTTCGGAAGGAGCACCGCAGGAAGAGCACGGCTCGGTGGCCAAGCCCGCGGCGCTGGCGCGAGGGCTGGTGCTGATCATCGTGACGACCCTGGCTCTCGTCGGGGTGACCCTCCTCTACTTCAACCACACGTTCCAGCAGCTGCGCAAGCTGAGGGCGAATTCGGATCTGTCGCAGAAGTACTGGGAGTATCGCGAGGCATCCAAGACAAGGCTTGAAGCACCGGGTAAGGACGGCAAGCCCGCGTTGCAGGCGGCGAAGGAAGCGGTGACGGCGCGGTATCAGGCGGTGAAGTGAGCCGCGTGTCGGCGATGAGGAGTCGGAACTGATGATCCGGGTATTCAGCAGCATGCGAGCGTGCGCGACCAAGGGTGTGGCCCTTGTTGTCGCTTTCGCTGCCGTGTGCGGGGCTGCGACCGGAGTACGCGGTCAGGTGATCAACCAGCTCGGCGCGGCGGCGCGCGGGCTGGACGTGAACGAACACCTGAACGCGCCGCTCCCGATGGACCTGGCGTTTACGAATCAGGACGGCAAACGCGTGACGCTCGGCGAGTATTTCGCGTCGCAGGACGGGAAGGGTCCGATCAAGCCCGCGGTGGTCGGGCTGGTGTACTACACGTGTCCGATCATCTGCAACACGCTGATTACGACGGTGGTGGACTGTGCAGCGGGAATCGAGACTTTGGCCCCGGGCGACGATTACAACGTGCTGATGTTCAGCTTCGACGAGCGGGACAATGTAGCAGTCGCGGAGGCCAAGCGGCACGCGGCGATCGAGCAATTCCCGGAGCGGATGCGTGCCCAGGCGGAGGAGGGACTGCAGTTTCACGTGTCGGATCCTGGAACTGCGCGACAGCTGGCGAATGCGTTCGGGTTTATGTATCGCAAGCTGGAAGACAGCGGCGAGTTCGCGCACCCGGTGGTGTTTTTTATGGTGACGCCGGACGGGCGGATTTCGAGGTACATGTACGGCTTCGGGCACACACCGCTGCAACTGCGTCTGGCGCTGCTGGAGGCCGGGGACGGCAAGATCGTTCCGTCGCTGAAGGATCGGATCGTGACGTTCTGCTACATGTTTGACCCGACGCTGGGACGGTACACGCTGAGCGCGGTGCGTGTGATGCAACTGGCCGGCGTGGCAACGCTGCTAGGGCTCGGAAGTTTGATCGGGGTGATGCTGGTAAACGAGCGGATACGCCGCAGGAGTTTGATGCCGGCGAGCGTCGATTCTGCCGGCGGAGCGGGCAAGGGAGCATCGAACGAGGTGGAACGCAAATCCGGGGTAGAGACGGGTACTGAGGTTTCAATGAGCCGAGTGAACGGATGAACATCATGCAGGTGAACAACACGCTGGTTTTAGCGGACAACGACGCGGTAGCGAGCTGGCCGCTTCACGATTGGTGGTACTTGGGCAAGGGCGGTGCGAGCTACTCGCACTGGTCGGACTGGGCGTTCATGGGGATCCTGTATCTCTCGATCGCTTGGTTTGTGGTGCTGATGGGGCTGATGTTCTACTTTGTGGTGAAGTATCGCCGTGTGGAGGGCAAGCCTGCACCTGTGAGCGCGGCGCACAACAGCAAGCTCGAAGTGGCGTGGACGGTGATCCCAACGCTGATGTTGGTGGTCATGTTTATTGTGGGTTTCAAGGGCTATGCCGAAATGATGGTGCCCCGGACCGACGGGATGGAGATCGACGTCGTCGCGCAGAAATGGTCATGGACGTTTAACTACCGGGACGGGAACAGCTCGACGGAAAACCTGCCGGCGAACGAGCTGTCGTCTCAGTCTGTGCCGATTTATTATGTTCCCGAATCGACAGCGGTGCGGCTGAAGATGATCAGCAAGGACGTGATGCACAGCTTCTGGGTTCCGGACTTTCGCACGAAAATCGATGTGATGCCGAATCGCTACACGACGTACTGGTTTGACACGGCGAAGGTGCCGTCGGACGCGAAAAAACTTCGATTCCCACCGATCGAAGTTCGCGGGGAAGAGCCCAAGCCCAACGTCTTCGCGGCTCTTGACGGCGTGCCCTACGTGGATCACTGGGTGTTCTGTGCGGAGTACTGCGGTGACTTCCACAGCGAGATGGTGGCGGTGATCCGGGTGCTTCCCAAGGACAAATATGACTGGTGGGCCGCGAACGCGTCTTCGGCGCTGCCGCTGGATCAGCAGGGTCAGAAGCTGTACCTCAATAACTGCGCGACGTGCCATTCGATCAAGGAAGGACAGAAGCTGACGGGCCCGAGTTGGTACGACCTCTATGGTGCGAAGAACCACGCGCTAGAAGACGGTGTCGTCGATGTGGACGACAACTACATCAGGGAGTCGATTTTGAACCCCGGCAAGCGTTACGCCAAGGGGTATAAAGGTGTCGTGATGACGTCCTTCGCGGGAAGCTTGGACGAGCGGAAGATCAACGCGATCATCGCGTACATGAAGACCTTGTCGAAGCACGCCACCAAAGAAGGCGAGAGCGGCAAGCCCGCGGACAAGCCGGCGGAAAGTAAGTAAGACGAAGGCACGAAGCGACGGGATTAACGGGCGCGATCGCCCGAGGATGAGATCAAGCCATGACGACTCTGAATGCGGGATCACACGGCGACCATGACCATCACGAGGTTCCGTACCTCGTGGGCAAGGGCGGGGTCTGGGCGACGATCGTGGACTGGGCCACGACGGTCGACCACAAGAAGCTCGGCGTGATGTACCTCACGGCGATTCTTGCGCTGTTTGCCATCGGTGGGGTGGCGGCGCTGATGGTCCGCACAGAGTTGCTCGATCCGATCCGCACAGGCCCGGGCGGCCCCGACGATGTTCATGGGTGGATGTTCAATGTGGGGCAGCTTGACGAGGCAACGGGCGAGCGGAAGTACACCGCGGCGACCGCGAACAACACGTACAACCGCCTGTTCACCATGCACGGGGCGATCATGGTGTTCATGGTCATCGTGCCGGGTATCCCGGCGTCGCTGGGGAATTTCTTCCTCCCGCTGATGCTCGGCGCCAAGGACGTTGCATTCCCACGGCTCAACTTGCTCTCGTGGTACGTCTACGTCACGGGATCGATCTTTGGCGTACTGGCGATTGCGCTCAACGGCGTGGACACGGGATGGACGTTCTACACGCCTTATTCGACGACTACCGACGTGGGCCACTGGCGCGTCGTCTACATGATACTTGCGGCGTTCATCCTCGGGTTCAGCTCGATTCTGACAGGACTGAATTTCGTGGTGACGGTCCACAAGCTCCGAGCCCCGGGTATGGGATGGTTCGACATGCCGCTGTTCGTGTGGGGCATCTATGCGACGGCGGTCATCCAGGTTCTGGCGACGCCGGTGATCGGGATCACGCTGTTGTTGCTGGTGTTCGAGCGGGTGTTCCGCGTTGGCATCTTCGACCCCTCGCTGGGCGGGGACCCTGTGCTGTACCAGCACTTCTTCTGGTTCTATAGCCACCCTGTGGTGTACGTAATGATTCTTCCGGGTATGGGCGTGATTTCGGACGTGATCGCGGTCCACAGCCGCAAGCCGATTTTCGGGTACCGAGCGATCGCGTTTGCGTCTCTCGGGATCGCTGGCGTGGCGTTCATCGTGTGGGGGCACCACATGTTTGCCAGCATGTCGGAGGTGGGGTCGGTGGTGTTCTCGGCACTGACGTTCCTCGTGGCGATCCCGACGGCGGTGAAGATTTTCAATTGGATCGCGACGCTGTACAAGGGGTCGATTGCCCTGACAACTCCGATGTTGTACGCATTGGTGTTCCTATTCCTTTTCGCGATCGGCGGCCTTACGGGACTGCCGCTGGCGACACTAGCCTCTGACTTGCACCTGCACGACTCGTATTTCGTTGTAGCGCACTTCCACTACGTGATGTTCGGGGGCACGATCATCGCGCTTCTCGCCGGACTTCACCACTGGTGGCCCAAGATGTTCGGGAAAGAGTACTCGGTGCTATGGGCGAACATCGGGTGCCTTCTGGTGTTCGTTGGGTTCAACGTGACGTTCTTCACGCAGTTCTTCATGGGGACACAGGGAATGCCTCGGCGGTATGCGTCGTATCCCGATGAGTTCCAGTTGTACCACCAGATCTCGACGTACGGTTCGTACGTGCTTGGCGCCGGGTTCTTCCTGCACTTGCTGGTGTTCATCCACAGCCTGGTCGCCGGCGAAAGGGCGAAGGAAAACCCATGGGGCGCGTTGACGCTCGAGTGGGAGGCGACGAGCCCACCCAGCGAGCACAACTTCGCCCATCAGCCGATGCTCAAGCACGGCCCGTACGACTTTGACCTAGCGGTGCCGCCCTATTGGAAGGCGTCGGATTGGCCGCTTCCAGACAAGGCGGAAGTCGAACGGGTGAGGTTGTCCCACTAATACTCTCGCGAGACGCCACGCCGGGTGAAATTCCCGGCGCGGCAATTTGGAGGCTTCATGAGCACGATTCAAGCAGATCATGACCACGGACGGCACGACGACCCGTCGCGTCCGTTGTACGAGCGGTACAAACACGCGCACCACTTTGTGACGGCGGACGAAGAGTTCGACGCATGCAAAACGGGAATGTGGCTCTTTCTGGCAACTGAAGTTCTGCTGTTCGCCGGGCTCTTCATGGCGTACACCTACTTCCGCTGGCGGTACCCGGAGGCGTTCGCGAACGGTTCGCAGTATCTGGATTGGCGATGGGGTGGCCTGAACACCGTGATCCTGCTGATCTCAAGCTACACAGCGGCGACCGCGGTGCGGAATGCGCAGCTCAACGAACAGGCGGCTCTACGCCGAAATCTGCTGATCACGGTGGTCTGCGGGCTGTTGTTCATCGGGATCAAGTTCGTGTTCGAGTACGGTCCCAAGTGGTCGGTGGGCAAACGCCCCGGTGCGTGGTTCTCGTACCCGTTCGCACACGACCCTTCCGAGCCGATGTGGTGGTCGGTGTATTACTGTGCTACTGGGATCCACGCGCTGCACGTCGTGATCGGGGCGGGTTTGCTGCTGTGGTGCTATCGCCGATCGCTGAAGCAGGCGTACGGCCCGACGCACTACACCATGGTGGAGAATTCCGCGCTCTACTGGCACCTGGTTGACCTGATCTGGATCTTCTTGTTTCCTCTTCTCTATCTCATCCATTAGCGCTCTGTTTCTCGATGGGTTTGGATTCAGAATCGGCCTCACTCAATGGACGGAAATTCATGTCGAACGCACACGCCGCACACTTTGACGAACAACATCCTCACGGGGAGCACCACGAGCATCACGTGACGCCCGCGATCACGTTGAAGCTCATCCTTGGGATCCTTCTTTTCTTCACGGTGGCGACCGTCGGCATCGCCCAGGCCGAGCGGTGGGCGACTCATGAGCTTGGCATCCCGTTTCCGCTATGGGTGAACGTGGTGGTTGCGATGTCGATCGCGACCGTCAAGAGCACGTTTGTGCTGATGTACTTCATGCATCTCAAACACGACAATCCGATCAATTCGATCATTTTCGGATTCACGCTCCTCGCGTTCGTGATCTTTATGTTCTTCACGTTCCTGGACATCAACAACCGTGGGTATGTCGATTCCATCAAAGGGTCGTCGGCGCTCAAGGGCGGGTCCGGCGGCGACTTGAAGCTGTCGATGAAGGTTCCTGCGTATGCGGGATTCAGTGAAATCGTTGAAGTGTCGACCGGTCAGCAATTGTTCATCGGCGCGGTCGATGCCCGGTACGCGCAGCTCGAGGCGAAAGTGATCGAGAAGCATCATCGCCCAATCTTTGAAGCGAGGATCGAGGTTCTCAGGAACGCTCCGACGCAGGCCGTCAAGGAGATGGCGGCAAAGAAGAAGTGCGGCGAGGACGAGGCGGTTCGTCGCGTTGCGTACGAGGAAACGATCAAGAAGGCGCAGGAGCTGGCGGCGCCCGAAGCCGCCAAAGCGCTGGCGTCGGAATTCCGCGATCACCTTCACCACGCGTCCGGGCTGCCCCACGAGTTGGTTCTCGCGCGGATCAAGGAAAAGATTGGTGTTGCGGCGTTCGACGAGATCATGACCGAGGCCGCCGGCCACGGTGGGCATGGCCCTACGAACAAAGACAGTTCCGATTGGCGCAGTCGTGCCAAAAAGGGAGTGACTCCCGGGCTGTTCGAGTCGGCACCACATGGTGAAGCCAAGCCCGATGCGCACGGCACAGGGCACTAACCCCGAGGAGGTCCTGTGAGTCGCCGCGGTCTCTGGGTGACACTGCTTGGGTGTGCGAGCGTGCTGGTCCTGTCTGCAACGCTACTCACCATGCGACTGAGCGAGTTCTATCGTGAGCATCCGCCCACGAGGTTCGTGTTCCAGGACCTTGATCTTCGATCGTGCTCGTTCGGAGACAGGAACATCGACCTTCGCGATGAGATGGACTCCGCTGGCACACGATATCTTGTGGTGACTTTCGGGGATGAAACCCGGCGGTTAAGGGTGACGATCCCGTCGAAACAGCACGAATTGCTGGTGTCTCACGGGCTGGCGGCCCATCGGGATTGGATGCGTCTGTTGCGATTTACCGATGCGACCGGGCGCGACCCTGAGGAGTCGATCCGCGCTCTGCGAGAAGGGCGGTCATCCAAGCCAGATCGATTGGCGATCGTGACTCGATCTCCTCGAGCCGGCGTGGATGCGTCGACATGGGGCGAAGTCTTCCGGAAAGACTGGTCTTTCGAGTTCTACGAGTTTATGCCCGAGGGCGGGTTTGCGTTCGAGCGTCTGCACTATCCGACGAACAAACGGGGCGAGCCGCCGAAGCCGGGTGAGATCGCCGAGGGCACGTGGCAGTGGGACGCGGCGTTGCTGACAATGCCCAAGTCGGGGACTCCGCAACAACGGTTCGTCAATACGGGATTCAAGGCAATGGGGTGGACGTTTCCAGCGGCGTGCCTTTCGAGCACCGCGGGGCTCTTTGCGGCGGTGATGCTCGCGTATCGTCCGCGTGCTCGGGGTTCGTCCGAGCCTCGAGCTAGAGGAACGCCTGAGCAAGATCGGCCTTGAGGTCTTCGACATCTTCGATGCCGACTGAAAGCCGGATGAGCCCGTCGTCGATACCAAGGGATCGGCGTGCGTCCGCGGGGATACTGGCGTGGGTCATGATCGCGGGGTGCTCGATGAGACTTTCGACGCCGCCGAGTGATTCGGCAAGGCTGAAGAGCTTGACGCGTTCGAGCACGCGGCGAGACGCGGTGAGGCCGCCTTTGACGACGCAGGAGATCATCCCGCCGAAGCCGCCGCGCATCTGCCGCTTGGCGAGTTCGTGCCCGGGGTGAGAAGGCAGCCCGGGATAGATGACGCGATCGACGGCGGCGTGGGTTTCGAGCCATCGAGCGACCGACAGGGCGTTTTCGCAGTGTCTTTGCACACGGACGTGGAGCGTTTTTGTGGACCGGAGCATGAGGAAGCTGTCGAACGCCGAGGTGACCGCGCCGACGGCGTTCTGTACGTAACGGAGCCTTGCCGCGAGCGAATCGTCGGCGGTGATGAGGGCGCCGGCGACAAGATCGCTGTGCCCGCCGATGTACTTGGTGCACGAGTGCATGACGACATCGGCGCCGAAGGCGAGCGGGTTTTGCAGCGCGGGAGACGCGAATGTGTTGTCAACCACGAGGATCGCGCGGGCGAGAGGCCTTTCGCAGGCGTACGCGCCGTCGTGAGTGAACGCGGCGGTGCCACCCTTTCGTGCAACCACGGCCTTGACCGCGGCGATGTCGATGACCTTGAGCATCGGGTTGCTGGGCGTCTCGAGCCAGACGAGCTTGGTGTTGGGTGTCCAGGCGGCATCGATCGTCTCGGGGCGGGTCATATCGACTCGGGTGGTCGTCAGGCCGATGTGCTTGAAGACCTTGTCGAGCTGGCGGAACGTGCCGCCGTAGACGTCGTCAGAGAGGATGACGTGGTCGCCCGAGCGAAGCTGATGGAGGACGCAGTCCATGGCGGCCAGACCGGATGAGAACGCCAGGCCGTGCGTGCCACCTTCGAGAGATGCGAGATTTGCCTCGAGGGCGGTACGAGTTGGGTTTTTCGATCTTGCGTAGTCGTAGTCGTCTTTGAAGACTCCCGGGGAGCTTTGTACGTACGTGGACGTCAGATACACCGGCGTCATGATCGCGCCCGTAGTCGGGTCCGGCTTCTGGCCGGCGTGGATGCAACGGGTGGCAAACCGGTTGGAAGAGTCGCTCATGAACGAGGATAGGTTCGCGTCTGCATCAGCGTTTGAGGAATGCCTTGAGGCGTTCCGAGAGCGTGAACTCGCTGAGGTCCTTGAGCTCGCCGGCATCGAGCAGGATTCCGCCGCACATGCGGCACAGGTCAATGACAACGTGGGGCTGCCGGGGATCGGGCATCCGGAGCAAGACCTGGTGGTCGCGGGGGCATTCGAGGATGTCAGACCCGTGAACCTTGTATTCGTAGTGGTGCTTGGCTTTGCCGAAATCGATGTCGTCTACAGCGGCACCTTTGGCCTTGAGTACGGCCTCGAGCTCGTAGGGGTCGAACCACATCGCGCCGCATCGGCCGCAGTGATCCACTTCGAGCGTCATCGTGCCCGGACGCAGTCGCTCCATGATGGTCGCGCACTTGGGACAGCGAAGTTTTCCGGGAGGAGTGAGTTCCATGTGTGAGGTCTTGTCAGCCTCGGGCCGGGCCCATGAGGGAATCGGGGTGATCCTGGAGCAACTTGATGATCTCGGCCAAAGCGAGGGCAGCGGTGGCCCCGTCAACAACACGGTGATCGCAGGCGAGGCTCAGCGGGAGGAGATTACCGACGAAGATCCCGCCCCCGCGCACGACCGGGGCCTGCCTCCCGCGGCCGACAGCGAGGATGGCGACCTCGGGATAATTGATGACTGGAGTGGCGAATCGGCCCGCGTGGCTGCCCACGTTGCTGATGGTGAACGTGCCGCCCATGAGATTCTCGCGGGCGATGGTCCTTGTCCGGGCCTGATCGGCGATCATCGAAATCGCTCGGCCGATTTGCAGCACGCCCAGCCGATCGCAATCTTTGATCACCGGCACCATCAGCCCGTTGTCGGTGTCGGCCGCAATCCCCAGATGCACGCTGCGGTGCTGGAGAATCGCGGCTTCTGCGGAGGGGTCGCCCGGCTTTTCGTCCACGGTCGCGTTCATCGCACGGAACTGGGGCATCCCCAGCACCCTGCAGACCGCGGCGGCCACGAACGGCAGGAAGCTCACTCGTTCACCGCTGGCCGCGGCGAGCTTCTTGCGAAGCCCGTCGAGCCCGGAGACGTCGGCCTCGTCCATGACGGTAAAGTGGACCGCCTGATTGATGCTTTCGCGGAGCCGGTTGGCGATGGTCCGCCGAACGCCGCGGAACGGAACCCGCGTCGTTTCGTCGGGGGCGACGAAATCGGCGATGCGTACAGCGGCGGAAAGATCCGCAACAGCAGGGGGTGGGGGGGGCGGAGCAGATGGGGAGGCCCTGGGAGTCGGAGCGCTCGGTGCCGGACGAGGGGCGGGTGAGGCGGCTGGAGAAGGACCCGACGCCGGAGCAGGCCGGCTGGAACCTGATCGGTGACCGCGAACGTCTTTCTCGGTGACTCGGCCTCCGATACCGGTGCCCGCCACAGCGTCGATGTCAACGCCAAGGTCTCGGGCGATGCGGCGCACCGCGGGGGTGGCCAGAGCTTTCCCGGGTTCGGGGCCTTCTTCTTTTTTCATCATGCCCACAACGGTCCCGGCGTCCTCGCGGTCCTCGGTTGCGGCTGGTGACGGCGGGGGGGTATCTTTGGCTTTGGTCGAGGGTGTAGCCGGGGCGGGGGCCGCCGCGCCATTGGAGGCCGCACCTTCGTAGGTGACCAAAGCGTTTCCGACGTGGAGGATTTCACCCTCGCTGCCGTGCAGCGTTTTGATGGTCCCCGGGCGCGGGCTGGGAACTTCGACGAGGGCCTTGTCGGTCTCCATCTCGGCGAGAATGTCGTGCTCTTTCACCGACTGGCCCGGCGAGACCCGCCACTTGATGAGTTCGGCCTCGTGGACGCCCTCGCCAAGATCAGGGAGGATGAAGATATTAGGGTCGCTGGACTTGTGGTGAGCCATGGGGCCGATTCTACGCCCATCGGGGCCCGAGATCGGGCTACGGGATGTGGGCGTCGTTAGAATCGGCCATGCCGAACCGGCCCCCTACGACCGTACGCCCCGTCCGTCGAGTTTGGTGCTTCAGACCCCTGCGGAGGGTCACTTGCTGTGTCGTAGCCGGGTTCGCTTTCGTGGGTATCAGCGTCGTCGGCTGTTCGTCCACCCCCCGGGGCTGGGAGTCGCGATCCGAAGAGCTATTAGAGGCTCCGGTGGCTTTGGCGGACAACGACGCGATGCACGGCGAGCTGATCCGGTCGGTATCGGTCGAGCAGCCCTTCTCGGAATTGCTCGTTTCCTGGAATATCAGTGCCTCTGCGGGTTCGACGGCGGTGATCGAGGTTCGCGGCCGGCGCGAACCCGGAGAATGGGGGCCTTGGCTTCGGATTGGGTGGCAGGGGGAACGGCCCGGCGACCCAGGGCTTGTACGGTCACCCGAGGCGATGATCGACGTCGACTATCTGAGGGCGACTGGCCTGTTGTCACACGCTCAATGCCGCGTGCGAATGATCGGAGGATCAGGTGTGGTGCATCGGCTCTCCGTTGTGACGACGGCTGGGCGTGTGGAGGATCTTGTGACGCGTGAAGTTGGGGTCGGTGCAGGCCGAGCATTCACGCTTCCCATGGCGTTCATCTCTCAAAAGACCGAACGTCCCGAGCTCTCGGGGCGGCTGTGCAGCCCGACATCTCTGGCGATGGTGATGGGGTATTTCGGGGCGTCGATGACGGTGTTGGAGGCCGCCGATCGCGCGTACGACCCGACACACGACCTGTACGGCAACTGGCCCCGGAACATCGCGGCGGGTTTTTCCTTCGGTGTCCCCGGGCGGCTGTTCCGATTCAGTAACTGGAACCAGGCCGAACGGGTGTTGCGGTCGGGTCGGCCGATCGTCGCGAGTATCTTTGTGGAGCCAGGGCAGCTCCGCGGCGCGCCATACCGGAGTACAGATGGGCATCTGATCGTTCTGCGAGGGATTGACGCGTCGGGCGATCTGATGGTGCTGGACCCCGCCGCCTCCGACGAACGCTCGGGGTCGCTGGTGTATCGACGCGACGACCTGACCACGGTGTGGTTGTCGAACACGAAAGGCACCGCGTATCTCTTCGACCCCGCCCCGGCGGATCCTCCTGTTCAGGAGTGATCATGAATGCAGCGCGGCCCGTGCCGGTGAGAGGCCGGACCTCTGAGCGGGCGTGTCGGAGATCGTGAAGAGTCTTGCGTCGGGCATCGATCGCACCGGCCCATGAGCGTGAGGTCGTGGGCCTCGAGCGTGAAGCCTGGCGGCACCAGGTCGGCCAGGTCTCCCGGACACCCATCGACTTCAAAGAGCCTTCCGCAGCAACGGCACAGGAAGTGATGATGGTGAACGCGGCCGGCGGGTTCGTACCTGGGGGGTTCTCCAGCAACGGGGACCTCGACGATCTCGCCCGACTCCGCCATGGCCTTCAATGCCCGGTACACCGTCGCAAGCCCTAGACGCTGGACGCGTTTGCGTGCCGCGAGACAGACCTCGGACGGGCTCATGGGTCCCCGGCCCGTCGCGAGCACGTCGGCGATCGCGTCACGCTGGCGCGTTCGGCGCGGGCCCGGCGAGCCCGGAGTGACTTTATTGGAGGGGCAGGGGTTTGGCTTGCGTGCGGGCGGTGGCATAGGTGTGGATGGTGAGAAGGCCCGGGCTCTCGACCAGTGGCTCCGGGTCCTTCGCGTGTTTGGTCACGGTACGCCGACCGAACCCAACACGGGGCGCAGACCGGGCGCTCGGATGTTGACACGGAGAGAACACGGGCAGAACGCCCGGTCATGAATGATGATGCTCGCCACGTCGGCGATGTGCGAGATCGATGTCCTCCGGATGCTGGACGGTCGCTTTCCGGAAAACTCGGCGATCGAAATCAAGAACCAACAGCTCCGATGGCATCCAATGGGCGGCGAGCTGCACAGCACGTCCCATACGAGGGGTGACCTGAGTTCGGAGGCGTTCGATCAGAGATGCCCGTGACGCAAATACTGTGCAAGAGCCGCAGCGCACACCGGCGGATCGAATGGACCCCGAGCCTCTCATTCATAGATGACCGCGTGCCGTTCGACCCAAACCAAAGCAACCCACCCTCAGCCCCACCCCACCCCCCGGTGTGATGGTGGGGTGAGGCAGGAGGAGAGGGTGGGAGTGGGGGCAAGTACGTTGGGAGTGAGTGTGAGAGCCAGCTTGCTTTAGCGACGCCGGCGAAGGCCGACCAAACCCCCGAAGCCCAGGAGTGCCGCCGTGCCCGGAGCGGGGATAATCTCGAAGGAGATGCGGTAGACTTCGTCGCTCGCACCGATCTGGCGGTCGAAGGTGTACCCGGCCGCGGTGGTCAGGCCGTTGAACGTATCGAGGCGATCGAAGTTGAAGTTGACGACGCCATTCTGCGGCGTGCGCAGGCTGTTGTTCCCGCCGACGATGAAGGCGGCGTTTGCGGGGTCTTCCAGCTCCGAGCCGTTGTCCCAGATCTGCCGCCCGAACTGGGAGATGCTTGAGATGTTCAGGTTACCCATGGCGTCAAAGAGCATGTACTGCATGGGGTTGTCGTTGCCGATGAAGTGGTCGTTGCTGGGGATCACCATCGAACCGAACGAGAAGTAGCGGTTGATGGACGGGTCGACGGTGAAAGTGTTCATGGCGGTGGCACCCGGGAGCAGCGCCCCGCCGACGGAGCCGAGCGTCGCGGTCGGGTCGGCCGCGGCGAAAGCGGCGAACCAGTCCGTGCCGCTGCCGCCCTCGGCGATCGAGGTGATCGCGGCGCCCGCTGCCATCCCGTTGTTGAAGGAGTCGTACGTCCCGTTGTGGAACCCGACACGCAAGGGCGCAAACGACAGGCTGTTGGCGGGAGAGAGATTCCGGATGGTCACGCGCAGCTCGACGGGCTGGGCATGAGCAAGGCCTGACAGGGCAAGCACGCTGATAACGGCGATCATCGAACGCTTCATAGAACCTCCGAACAATGTGTGCGGTGCGTCCGGGCGAGAACACTCACGCCGAGACATTGAGCACTTGTGGATCAAGAATGCAACGCCGGGCCCGGAGCGGCGGACGCTCCGGATGCGACTGTGACCCGACATCTTGGCTCTCGTGAATGTGTCGCTTCGGGCGCCAGCGCCTTGCAACGCAGTCTAGATTTTCTTCGACGACTCGGACGCACGCCGCAGCACTCGCTGGCGGATCTCATCGGGCATGGCCTCGCCGGAGTTGAGCTCGCCCCCGATCCGGCGGGCCGCGTCTCGCAGCCGTCGTATCTGTGTGCGGAACGCCCGGCACCCCCGGCAATAGAGGGTGTGGATGCGCACGCCCGCTGCGATCCCGGGCGGGAGAGGACCGTCAAGCCGCCGGCTCAGGAGCGCGGCCTGCTCGCGGCAGGGCAGCCCGAGGACACGGACCATATCGCGCACAAACCTGATCACCGCGTGCCCTCCATTCGCAGGCCCATCGTTTTCTCCACGCATCTCCGCAGCGCGGCGCGGGCTCGGTGCATCCGAGACCAGAGATTGGTCGGGGAGATGCCCATCGCCTCGCAGACTTGTGCCGCCGGTGTGTCGAGAATATCGCGGAGCCAGACCGCCTCCGCCTGCGAAGGGGGCAGGGACTCGATGCAACTTCGCAGAGCGGCAAGCAACTCGGCGTTCTCGGTCGCACCCCCATCCCCCCCATCCCCCCCATCCCAACCAGCTCCCCAAGCCTTTGGAGGCCTTGCCCATGAGCCTTTTGAGGTAAAGTCGCCCCAATCCTCGGAGTCCGCTGCGTCGGGGTCCACGTTCTCCGCGGCCTTCCCGGCGCGGCGACGTGACGCGCGGAAGTGGTCGACGGCTTTGTGCGCGGCGATCGCCAGAAGCCACGTGCGTTCGGACGCTCCGCCCGAGTACGCCCCGTAGGACTGCATCGCCGCCAACAGTGTGTCCTGCACCACTTCCTCGGCGGTCTCGCGCGAACGCACCCGTCCGAGCACGAACCGCCACAGCACGTCGCCGTGCTCGGCAAGCCAGCGCTCGACCGGCGCAGCCTGCGATGCGGGCGTGGGAACCGCTGCCGACACCGGCGGGATCGACTCCTCGCCCGCCGTGGATGAGATGGGTTGTACCTCTTCGGTGGGCACGATGAATGACCGTAGGTACGACGCCCCGGGCAGCAGGGTGTTCCGCTGTTTCGAAAAATTCAAATCACGAGCCCGGCCCCACCGGCACAGAAGGAGGCAGGCGAGCTGAGGCAGGGTCATCGTAGTTGCTCCGGGCCTAGTTCCGTTCAGTTTCAAGCATGGCCGGGGCCAGCACGGGTTCGCTGATGCGATTCTCCTTGAGGCGACCGTGTGTACTCCCAGTGAGTGGGTGTGGCTCATCACGCCGCCATTGGATCGCGCCTCGCGTGGCGAGGGGTGCCGGCGGGTTCGTTGGGCAACTCGGGCGAGGCACGGGGTTCACGGGGCATCGCACGGTCTGCGCCACCGGGCTAAAGCTCTGCAACGGTTGCGGCGCGGGCCTCACTGCACGTGGCGCCGGTGGACTGTTGCAATATCCCGCATGGGGCGGCTCCAAAGGGGCGAAGAGGGGGTGAGGGTGTGTAAGTGGGTGGGGGGGTACAGTCAGGGATGGTGATCCGAGACCTGATGGCCGCGCTTGATCGAATCGCTCCGCTCCGCTATGCCGAGGCGTGGGACAAGGTAGGGCTCCTGCTCGGCACCGAGTCCGACTCGCTCCGCGGGCCCGTCCTCCTCACCATCGACCTCACCGAACAGGTTCTCGACGAGGCCATCGCCTTGGGGGCAAGCGCGGTCGTCGCCTATCACCCGCCGATCTTCACCCCGCTCGAACGGCTTACCGATCGGTCCGCCGCCGAACGAGTCATCCTCCGCGCCGCCCGCGCCGGCATCGCCCTCTTCTCTCCGCACACCGCCCTCGACGCCGTCCCCGGTGGCGTCTGCGATTGGCTCTGTGAGGGGCTCTCCACCCCCACCCCCGCCAACATCCAAGCCGAAGGCAAAGTCCACGGCGACTGCCGCGCCTTAGTCCCGCATGCCCAGCACTCTCACCCCCCCACCCAAGAAGTGAAGATCACCACCTTTGTTCCCGCCGAACACCTCGACACTGTCCGCAACGCCCTGGCCACCGCCGGCGCAGGGCTGATCGGCAAGTACCGCGTCTGCTCGTTCAGCTCCCCGGGCACCGGCACCTTCCTCGGCGACGCCGGCACCAACCCCGCCGTCGGCGAGGCCGGTACGCTCGAATCCGTCGCCGAACACCGCCTCGAGATGGTCTGCTCGCACGCCGCTTTGCCCCTGGCCCTGCAAACTCTCCGCCGCTTTCACCCCTACGAAGAACCCGCCATCGATGTCGTGCCGCTCGTCGCTCAGCCCGTCCGCAGCGTCGGCGCCGGCAGGCGTCTCTCACTCGACCGCCCCGCCACCGTCGCCGAACTCGCCGCCCGGCTTCGCGCGTTCCTGAGCAGCCCCGTCCGCTTCGCCGACGCCGCCAACGGCTCGCCCGTCAAAGTCATCGGCGTCTGCGCGGGCTCCGGGGGCGAGCTGGTCGGCAGGCTGAGGCCTGAAGGGTGCGAGGTCTTCGTCACCGGTGAGCTTTCTCACCACAAGACCCTTGCTCTGGTCAACTCCGGCATCTCCGTCATCCTCGGCGAACACACCGGCACCGAACGCGGGTACCTCCCACGCCTCGCCGCACGCCTCGGTCAACTCCTCCACGAGGCTCGGATCGTTGTCTCCAAGGCCGACCGCGACCCGCTCTCGCTCGCGTAGCCAACCGTTTGCTTCAGTTCTTCCACCCGATAAACGCGCTGAGCACATCGCTGAAGTCGTCCGTCCACAGCGACGGGTTGTCGCCGGGCCGCTTCGTCAACGGCACCCAGTATGGCGCGTCCTTGCGGAACGCCGCGACCGCTTCGGGCGTCCTCCCGATGGCGATCCAGCTTGTGTCCGTCATCAACTCGTAGTGCTTGCGTTCTTCGTTGATCCCCCGCACCGCCGTCACCGCGTTATTCTTGCTGGTCTCTCCCAAATACGCCGCGACGCCGAGGTCCGCCGCCAGGTTCGCGAAGATCGGCCTCAGATCAAAGTACCGGTTCGAGACGTGGAACGCGACGACCCCGTCGGGCCGCAGTTTGTTCAGGTACATCTCGAGCGCCTCGCGCGTCAGCAGGTGCACCGGGATCGAGTCCGAGCTGAACGCGTCGAGCACGATCAGCCCGAAGGTCCCGTCCTTCTCTTTCATGATGTTCAGGCGGCCGTCGCCGAGCACGATGCGGACGCTTGCCCCTCGCGCCTTGGCGTCCGTCAGATAGCTGAACACGGCGGGCTCGGACGCAAACCGGGCCACCACCGGATCAATCTCAAAGAACGTGTACTCGTCCCCCTTGCGGGCGTACGAGGCCATCGTCCCCGAGCCCAGCCCGATCACCGCCACACGCGTCGAGGGGGCCACCGAACGCGCCCGCTCGATCGCACCACGCGCGACAGCTTCAGCGGCCCACGCCGAAACCAACGGCAACCCCGTCGAAGTGAGCGAAGAGATCGATCCCGCTCGCATCAACTCGTTGGCCGCGATCAACCCGTCGCTGGCCTTGGCGTACACCGCCGGCGTGTTCGACAGCACACGCATCAAGTCTCCTGCAGGCCCGGCCGCGTGGTAGTACGTCGTGGCGATCGTCGCCGGGCTCATCATCGCGCGCGTCCCATCGGCGAGCTGCCTCTGCATCGTCCCCAGCAGCTGCGCCCCGTGCAGCGTCGTCCCGTGTGAGAGGCGGTGAACCTCCACTCGTCCGCCGCCGTCGAGTTCGGTTCCGTCGGGGTTGAGCAAGACCTTCGAGTACGCGTGGTGGACCCCGAAGAAACTCCGCTCCAGCAGCAGCGTCTTGTCGCCAAAGGACTGCTTCCCATTCCAATGCCCGAAGCACACGGCGGCCACAAACAGGCCCGCCGCGCAAGAGATCGGCGTGAACGCCGCAAGACCCATGACCACCACCATCGCAGTCGCCGCGCGGGCGATCTCGAGCCGCGAGGCGTTCGTGCCGCCTTGTCGGATCAGCGGCTCCGTCAACGCGACGATCGCAATCCCTGCGGCGAACGCCGCGGCGGGCCCAACGGGTGTCGCCCACCTCGGGAGTCGCAACGTCCAAGGTGAAGCGCCGGGGCGCAGCCACAAGCACGCCGCGAGTGCCACCGGGTACTCGAACACCAGCGTGAACACCGACGGTGCGATCACCGCGTTGAACAGCCCGCCCATGACTCCGCCCAGCGCGATCCAGAAAAAGAACTCCGTCAGGCTCGACGGGCTCGGGCGGTCATCAGCCAAGCGTCGGTGGCACATCAGCGAGGCCAGGGTAAACCCAAGAACGTGCACCAAGCCCACAAGCACAAACGGGCTGTTCTGAAGCGTCATGAAAAAGAAACCATCCACGAGCGCAAACACGGCAAACATCCACCACAACCACGACGCCGACAACGGGATCCGAGGCGAAAACGCGATGGAGAAGGTGAGCAGGTACACAAACAGTGGCACCACCCACAACAACGGGACTGCCGCGAGGTCGGTCGACAGGTGCTGCGTCACGCCGATCATCAGACTCGAAGGCACCGCCGCCAGCGCGATCCACCGCAACCTCCGCGACCACGAGATGGTCTCGCGCGTCGCCGCCGGTATCGACCCCGATGCCCGTGCCGCCAGGGAGGCACCCGAAGCACGGGCCGCTCCCACCCCGCAGGCCACCAGCAGCATGCTCAGCAGTACGTACATCGCAAACCACACGAACGATTGCCCGCTGATGTTGAACTGCCTCTCGAGCAAGAACGGGTACCCCAGCAGCCCGACCGCGCTCCCGAGGTTGCTCGCCGCGTACAAGAAATACGGGTCCTTCGCCGACGGATCGTCCGTGTTCGAGAACCACCTTTGCAGCAGCGGTCCCGACGTGCTCACCAGAAGAAACGGCACCCCCACAGACGTCCCCAGTGTTGTCAACAACCAGCCCAGTAGCGCTCCGGCACCTGTCGCCGGGGGTTCCGTCGCCGGCGGGGCAAAGGGGAGCCAAGCGATCGCCACGAGGATTAGCCCCGCGTGCAGCCCCACTTGCACCTTGATGGGCAGCCGAGTCGTCACCAGGTGCGAATACAGATACCCCGCCAAGAGCGCAGCTTGGAAAAACAGCATGCACGTCGTCCACACCGCAGGGCTTCCCCCCACCACAGGCAGCAGCATCTTCCCCGCCAGCGGTTGCACCATGAACAGCAATGTGGCCGCAAGAAAGATCGCGACAGTAAAGAGCCAGCGCATGGGGCGAGTTTACACCACAACCCCGCCCGCAGCATCGCTGGTCGCACACCGCCAGACCCTCCTTTAATACTCCGTGAGCCCCGATGACGAAGTCTGCCTTTGTTTCCACGTCACCCTCCGGAAGGTCCGTGGGTATCTCGAGCGCGAGAACCCTCGCGTCGCCTCGCTCATCTCTGAGTGCCTCGGAGCCGGCACAGGGTGCATGTGGTGTGTTCCCTTCCTCAAGCACCTCCACGCCCAGCACCAGCAGGGCATCCAACCCGACCTGGCCGTAAGCCCGCAGCGGTACATCGAGGCTCGATCCTCCTACAAACAGTCCAACGTCCGCGATGAGGTTCTCGTCGCTCAGGCCACCGACTCCGAACTGCCTCCGGACCGTTCCCACAGCCGCCCCGACGATCGCGCGGCCGGGCCCGCATCGGATCACCCAACGGCGTAAAGTCCCCTCCTTCATGGATCATCTGTTCGCCATCCGAGGGGTCTTCGGCCATCCCGTCACGCAATGGTGCGTCGGGCTCACCCTCGCCGCGCTCGTTCTCATGCCCGCCGCTATCCCCCTCCTCGGGTCGCTCGGGTGGCTCAACCCCCGCCGAGTCTCCGGGCTCTGGAAACGCTGGCGCGAACTCGTTATCTCGGCCCCGCTCGTCGGTGCCGCGTTGATCCTCTGCGCCGCGTCGGCGATGGGGCTCATGCTCGTCATCTCGCTTTTGTGCTACCGAGAATTCGCCCGAGCAACGGGCTTGTTCCGCGAACGCTCACTCACCGCCATCGCCACAGGAGCCATCGTCCTGTGCTATCTCGCCTGCATTGACAACTGGTACGAGCTTTTCGTCAGGCTTCAACCACTGGCCATCGTCGCCATCGCTGTCATCGCGCTCCTCCCCGACCGCCCCGCCGGGTATATCCAGCGAGTTTCACTCGCCTCCATCGGGTTCCTCCTGTTCGGCTCGGGGCTCTGCCACCTGGCGTTCGTCGCGAACGACCCGACCTTCAGGCCCGTCCTTTGCCTCATCTTCATGGGCGTCCTTTCCTCCGACGCACTCACCTACGCCTTCGGACGAACCCTCTCAGTGCAGCGAATTCTCCCCAACACCAGCCCGGGAATCACCATCGGGGGCCGTCTCGTCGCGGTCATCGTCATCACCCCAACCATTGCGTTTCTTGGCTCCCTCGTATTCAAAGACACCCGCCTCGACGACACCGCAGCCCTCTGGCTCCTCGCCTTGCTCATGGCCGTCGGCACCCAGCTCGGCGAACTCGTCCTCTCCTCGATCAAACGCGACATCGGCGTCAAAGACCTCGCCACCCTCCACCCGGGGCACGGCGGGTTCGCCGACCGATTCAACGGGCTCCTGCTCGTGGCCCCCGCCGCCTTCCACGTCATCAACCAGTACGTCCCGCTCCTGATCCATCGCCCCAAGCAAGAACTCTCCACCGCGCTCATCGCCTGGCTCTCGACATACTGGGGTGCGTTGTGAATTCCGGGCAGCAATGGACGTACCGCACCGCCGCAGATCACGGACTCACCCCGGTCCAGAGACTCCGCTCCGTTCGTCGCGAGCCCGGCTTCATCTCCGTGATGATGCACGAGATCACCAGCGCGGTGCTCAGGACTCATTTCCGACTCTACAACAGGCTCACCGTCGATGGCCGCGAAAAACTCCCCAAGAAACCCCCCTTTGTGCTCATCTCAAATCACCAGAGCCACATCGACGCCGTACTGCTGGCCGCCATCCTCCCGCGCCGCGCCCGCGAGGCCGCGTTCCCCGTGGCGGCGGGCGACGTCTTCTTCCGCAGCCTGTTCACCTCGGTCCTGTCATCATTGCTCATCAACGCCCTCCCCATCAACCGCAAACGTGTCACCACGCACGCCCTGAGCGAACTCCGCGAGCGTCTCGAAATGGGCGACTCTGGATTCATCATCTTTCCTGAGGGCACCCGCAGCCGTGACGGCAGCATGGGCACCTTCCGTCCGGGGCTCGGCATGCTCGTTTGCGACAGCCCCGTTCCGGTGATCCCCTGCCGACTCGTCGGTGCCTTTGAGTCCATGCCACACGACGCGTGGCTTCCCAGGCCATACAAACTTACGGTCCACGTCGGTGATCCTCTCTCTTTCTCGGACCTCCCCGACTCCCGTGAGGGATGGGAAGAGGTTGCGCGGCGCACTCAATACGCAGTCGCTTCACTTGGGCAAAAATAATTTCTCTATAGTCGCCTATCTGTTAGTAAGGTGTTTGGTTTTCGCATTGACAGGCCAACCCGTGCGTCTAGACTGCTCGGCTGCAGAGAATCCGAGTGGAATCGATGCAGTGAATTCAGGAGCAAGTATGACGACGGCAAATCCAATGGATGTCGTGATCGGGCAGGCCCCGCGAGACGCTGCGGCGGCAAACAAGCACTTGACGGCCGCGAACAAGGCCGAAGCTTCGGGAAACAAGTTTGAGGCGGTCGCTGAACTCAAGAAGGCCGCCGCCGCCGACCCCGGTAATGGCGCGGTCCTCTTCAAGCTCGCCTACCTCCTTGACCTCGTGGGCGAAGAAGAAGAATCCATCGCGATGTACGAGCGGTGCATCGAGCAGCCTCCTGCCAACGTCAACGCCCTCATCAACGTCGCGGTGCTCTACGAAGATCGAGAGGAATACCACAAGGCCGAACGCTGCCTGAAGCAGGTTCTCGACACCATGCCCAACCACCCTCGGGCATGCCTGTACATGAAGGACGTCCAGGCGAGCCGCACGATGGAAGTGATGGACGAGCCCGACCGCGATCACTTTAAGCGTCGTGCCCTGCTCGATACTCCGGTGACGGACTTCGAGCTTTCCGTTCGTGCCCGCACGTGCCTCAAGAAGATGAGCATCCGCACCCTCGGGGACCTCCTCCGCATCACCGAAGCCGAGCTGATGAGCTACAAGAACTTCGGCGAGACGAGCCTCACCGAGATCAAGCAGATGCTCACCAACCGCGGGCTCAAGCTCGGGCAAGGGCTCGAAGATGCTCACCGTCAGGCCCGAAAGGCGCTCGCCGATCAATTCAAGGGCACCAACCGCGAGACCGCGCTCGCCAAGCCCGTCACAGAAATGGCGCTCTCTGTCCGGGCCCGCAAGGCTCTGCAACTGCTCAACATCAACACCATGGGCGACCTCGCCAGCCACACCGAGGCCGAGCTGATGGGCATCAAGAACTTCGGCGCCACCAGCCTCAAGGAAATCCGCGAACGGCTCGTCGAGCACGGGCTCTCGCTCCGCAAGCTCGACACCTGATCTACCTCACAGCATGTCATCGCACACGCGGAAGAGCTCGTCGAGCTCTTCCGCGTTGTTGTAATGCACCGGGCTCACGCGCACCACGCCCTCCGGACCCAGCCCCATCGAGTCGCACAGCCTCTTCGAATAAAAGTGCCCCGCCTTGACGCCCAGGCCTTTGGCGTTGAGATGCCGAGCGATCCCCGCCGACGAGGCTCCCTCTTTCACAAAGCTGATCGTCGAGACACGCCGCGCCTGCCCGAGCCCCGGGCCCACAATACGCACGCCCCGCTTACCGGCCAAATACCCGAGGATCCGATGTTCCAACTCCGCTTCACCCGGTGCTACGGCCGCAAACGCCGCTGCGAACAGTTCGTGCGTTACCGCCGCATCGGGCGAGCCCGCGAGGAATCTCAGGTACGAGGGCAGGGCGTTGATCGCGGCGCACCCCTCGTGGTTCGCCCCGCCGATCTCCCACTTGTGCGCCGTGCTTGCCCGATCAATGAACACATGGTTTGGGCCCGTGAGAGGCGCAAACGCAGCCGTTGTGCCGAACATCGCGCCCATGTGTGGCCCGAACACCTTGTACGTCGAGTACACGTACCAATCGCACCCGATCTCCGCGACATCGGGAGCGTGGTGGGGGGCGTACGCCACACCATCGATCACGCTCAACGCCCCGGCCGACCGTGCTGCCCGGCACACCGAGGCGGCATCCCAGATCTCCCCCAGGATGTTCGACACCTGAGGGAAGACCACCAGCAACGTCCGGGCCGAGAGCAGTTCGTGCAGGCGCTCCATGCGCGGACGGACCTGCCCGTCGCCGTCGCGCTCCGCCTGCCACTCGCGGAGGGTGAACCCTCGGCGTGCCAGCCGTAGCCACGGGCCGATGTTCGCCTCGTGACCGGCAGTACACACCACGATCTCGTCCCGGGACGCGTCGATCGCTCCCGTCGACCTCGCGTCGGCGTACGCGTCCGCCAGGCAGTACAACAGCGACGTTGTCGATGATCCGAGAATAACTTCCCCACGACCCTGCGCATTGAGAAACGCTCGCACCACGCCCCGCGCCGACGCCACGTTCGCCGTGGCCCGTACGCTCGCGGGGTATTCCGCCCCGGTTTGCACGTACGACTCGGTCATGTAGCGTTGCACCGACTCGATGACCTCGAGAGGCAATTGCGACCCGCCCGCGTTATCAAGGAACACGGTACCTCTGCCGATCGACGGGAATCGTCTGCGGATCGATTCAATCGAAGGAACTGCACACCCTGTGCCCGCGGCGATGCTCGACGTACTCATGGACGGCTTTCTCCAGACGTGAATGGCCCGCGTGCGGGCTACAGGATCTTCAGGCTGACGCGCTTCTCGAGCTGGGACACGGGCCTGGCGATGAGGTCGTATCCGTCATGTCCAACGATTGCACAGCGCACGACCTCCCCGGGGACAAGCCTTTCCGACGACTGAACATAAGTGATCGAGTCGATCTGCGGGGCCTGGAACCCCGTTCGGCCCGCGAACAACCCGCCACCCGCCGAAACCCCGGACGTCTTTCGTCCGGACGTTTTCAGCGGCGCATCGATGATGACGTCGTGTCGTTCGCCGCTCGTGGTCGGGCTCTTCTCGTCGAATCTCGACGCCCGGGCTGCCTGTCTTGCAAACGCGATCTTCTGCTGCAGCTCCATAATCTCCCCGCGGCGGCGCGCCTTGACTTCCGCAGGCACCGCGAGCTTCGGATCTTCTTCCATTGTGCCAGCGACGGTCCCCTCCTCGTGGCTGTACTCGAACACGCCCACCGCCTCAAAGGCCGACTCCTCGACAAACTCCATGAGCTGCTTGTGGTCAGCCTCCGTCTCGCCCGGGAACCCGGAGATGAACGTCGTCCGCACTGCAAACCCCGGCATCCGCTCGCGCAGCTTGCGGATCACCCCAGCCTGCTGCGCCCGTGTCACGTGCCGACGCATCAGCTTCAGCACGCGATCAGAGGCGTGCTGGAGCGGGATATCCAGATAAGGGAGCAAGTGTGCCCCGCGACGATTCGCCAGCTCCGCGAACGCGTCGATGATCGGGTCGCTGAAGTTCGAAGGGTACGCGTACATCAGCCGCAACCACCCCTGGCTGCCCATCTCGTCCATCGTGTTCGAGAGCGATTGGAGCAGCGCCGGCAGCCCGCCTTGGCCCGAGGCCTCGAGCCCCGAGCCGATGTCGTCGCCGTAGCTTGTGGTGTCTTGTCCGATGAGCAGCAGCTCGTGGGCCCCGTCGTTGAGCAGTTCGCGGCACTCGCCGACGATCCGATCCGTCGGCTTGCTCCGCATCTTCCCGCGGATGCTCGGGATCGTGCAGAACGCGCAATTCTGGTTGCACCCCTCTGAAATCCGCAAGTAGGCGTAATGCCTGGGTGTCAGCCGCAGCCTCGCGGAATCGTCCTCGAAATACCCGATGCCCTTGCCGTCCTTGCCTTGCACCGTGAGTCCGACGGTTTTCATCCCGCGGTCCTTGGCGGCCGTGAGCGCGTTGCCCGCGATCCAATACCGAGGGGTATCCCCCGGCGATCGGTTGGCCTGCTCTGCCGCTCGCCCCGCCGCCACCGCCCCGCCGCCGACGGCTTCGACGATCTTGTCCCGGTCAAAGACCCCGACCATCGCGTCGATCCCCGGGGCCCAGTCCAGCATCTTGGCCCTGTGCCGCTGCACCAGGCACCCGGCCACAACCACGCGGCGGACCTCCCCACGCTCTTTCGCGGCGATGGCTTCCTTGATCACGCCCAGCGACTCGTCCTTCGATGCTTCCAGAAACCCGCAGGTGTTGACAATCACCGCGTCGGCGCCTCCGAAATCACCTCCTTCGGGGTTGATCGACACCGGCGCGATGCCCGCCTCGGCCAATGACCCGAGCATCTTCTCGGAGTCCACGAGGTTCTTCGGGCATCCAAGGCTTACGAACGCGACCGTCCGGACGCTGCTCTCGGGCAGCGCCCGTGAACGCGGCCTCGCAGCAGGCTTCGCAGCCGCTTTGCGCGGGGGTTTCGTAGCACCAGCCCCCTTTTTCGATGTCGGTTTCTTGCCGGGCGAATTCTTGCGGATGGAGTGTTTAGCGGGCACGCTCCATCGTAGGAGATCACAGGCCGTCGACGGATCCTTTACGCCGCCCGGATTCCCGTGCCCGTATAGGCCTTTTCGATCGCCTGCCGCAGGGGCTCTGGATCGGCGATGACAAATGAGGCGGGTCTGCCCACCCTCCAGCCCACGAACCGCAAGGCCCGCGCGAGGTTCGACTCGAACGTGCAGAACGTCACCTCACCCCCCATGGCCTCGGGAAGCACCTCAATCGGGAGCACGTGAAACTGCCTCGCCTGGCGACGAGAGATCATCCCAAGAGCCAAGGGATCTGGGCGCAGTCGCCTTGGGTCGACTCGGTCTGCCATCTGTGCGTACTGAGCCGCCCATGCTTCTTCGACTGTCTCAGGACGCACGCCGAACAACTGCTCAGCGATCAAACCGAACGGACGCGCCCTGCGGCGCTGCGCCATGAGGATCTCGTCCCGCTGAAAGGGCGTGAGCGCACCCATGCCCACCAGGATCTCGCCCAACCTCAGCACCAGCTTCCTCGCCATGGTTCACTCCTCGCCAGCCGCACCCCGGCTCCGGCGAGACTTCCATCGGAGAACCCACCCCGTCGCGTGTCAGGTTTGCACTTCATTCCTCGAATCTACGTGCCGCCGTAGCGGTCGAATCTCGCGCAACAATCGAACGGAAATCGGCGTCCGCGAACTCGTGCGGATCGATCAATCCGAGGATTCTGCCTTGCAATCTCGCGCTTCGTAACTCTCCGAGGCTCACGGGCTCGTTCTGGGAGGGATGGGACGGTTGTGAGGGTCCAGTTCCGCCGACAGTTCGGGTTCCAGTCGCGGCGGCAGGTGTTCGAGCCTCATCGCCGTGTCGTGAACGTGGTCCGGCCGCAGCCCCACATTCTCTACAAGATACGACTCCCACAGCCGGTGCGCTCGAACCAACTCAGCCGCTCGAACAAGACCGCTGCCTGTCAGTTGAGGTCCTTTCGAGGTGTTCTCGATGAGGCCTTGCCTCCGCAGTTTCCACGCAGACACAAACGCGACCCATGCGGATACCCGCGGCTCGAATCGCTCTCGCTCCACGACTCGCGATCCTGTGGACTCCGATTCCCGGTACAGCCGTGCCAACCGGTCCTCAGCGGCGACCCGCGAAGCCAGATCCAACCAGCGCCAGCCTCGTGCGATCACCCCGTGTCTGGGACCCGCAAGGATCGCGAGCACCAACGCCCCGCCGGTGCAGACCGCGATGGAGCCCGAGGGGCTCACCGCCCCGGGAAGCCCGACGATCTCCGGCGCGGCCGCCGCAAGGATGTACCCGAGTACGGCGCACGCTACACCGATCACCACCGACAGCACGAGTTGAACGCCGAGCCGGTCTGTCAGGAAACGCGCCGCCGCTGCAGGGCACACCAAGAGCGCAATGACCAGGATCGAACCTACGGCCTCGAACGACGAAACCACCGAAGCTGCCACCAACACCACAAGCACCGTTGAGACAAGCCCGGGCCGTAGACCGGTGGTGACCGCAAAGGCGTGGTCGAACGCCGCTGCCGTAAGCTCTTTCCGGAGCGCTACGATCGCCGCGAACGTCACCAGGGTTCCCGTCCCCGCGGCGATAAATTCTCGAGGGATCGAGCCGATCCCCGCGACCGAAAGATGCGTCGTCCCCGCCGGGGGCTGCCACAGGATCCGGGACAGTTCCCCGTACAGCACGCAATCGGCGTCAAGATCGGCGCTCATCGTCCCTTCTACACGGCGGATCATCACCAACCCCAGGGCAAAGCTGGCGGAAAACACGACCCCCATCGCCGTGCCCGAGTCCAGCTTCCCGGCCCGCCGGACCAACTCGATGAGCGCCGCCGCAACTACACCGGCCGTTGCCCCCCCGAGGAACATCGGGAGCGGAGAGCGCGACTGCGTAACCACGAACGCCGCTACGAGCCCGGGCAGCACCGAATGGCTGATCGCGTCCCCGAGGAGCGACATCCGCCGCAGCAGCAGCCATGACCCGAGCATGGCGCACGTCGCGGCGCAGAAGGCAGCCGTCGCCATCGGCGCAAAGTCCAACGTCAGGAACGTCGGCAGAGTCATCGCGGAGGACTCCCGAGGTGCTTTCCGCGGCTCCACATCGGGATCAACCCGCGAGCAGGACCCGCCACCATGCTCAACACGAACAGGCCCGCAGAGCACAGCACGATCGCACCCCCGATGGGCACACGATCAATCGAAGCCGATCCCATTGCCCCGGCAAGCCCCGACACGCCCCCGATCACCGCCCCGGCCATCAGCACCCATCCCAGCCGGTTGCTCCAGAATCTCGCCGATGCCGCCGGGATCACGAGGAGCGCGACCACCAGCAGCAGTCCAACGGCCTGAAGCCCGACGACCACGACCAGCGTGATGAGAAACATCAGCACGAAATCGAGGAATCGCACAGGCCACCCCTGCACCGCCGCGAAGTCTGTGTCAAAGCACAGCGAACGGAATTCCTTGAACAACAGCCCAACAACCGAAGTCGCTGCCAATGCGAGAACCCCGATCGTAACCGCGTCGCTTCGGCTCATGGCTGCGGTCTGCCCCAAGAGCAGGTGCGAGAGTCCGCCTTGATCCCCACGATCCAACCTCTGAATAATGCTCAGCAGCAAGACCCCGGCTCCAAAGAACACCGAGAGCACCGCCGACACCGCAGCGTCGGCCCGTAGTCGCCCCGTCCGCAACAACAGCCCGACCGCGACCGCTCCCAGGCCGGCTCCGGCCGCTGCTCCGACAAAGAGCACCGGCGTCGACCTTGATGCAAGCCCGAGCGAGGGAGCCACCAGATACGCCGCCGCGATTCCGGGCAACGTCGCGTGACCCAGCGCGTCGGCGAGCACCGCGCGTTTCCGTAGCGACGCGAAGCACCCGATGATGCCGCACGCCACACCGAGCAGCACGCACCCCGCCGCCACGACGGCGGTGTTGTACCCCATTCCGACTGTCGCTCCGTCACTCAAGGCGTCGACCCCTTCGCCATCCGCGACAAGGCGTGCGCCGCTCGTTCCATCGGAGTGAGACGACCCGCGTATGTCGTTCGCAGTGTCTCGGGCGTGAAGGCCTGTTGAACCGTTCCCGCCGACACCACTCGACCATTGATCATCAGCACATGATCGAAATACGCCGGTACCGTCGACAGGTCGTGGTGCACCGCGAGAACCGTTCGGCCTTGCGATCGAAGATCGCGTAACACCCGGATGATTGACTCTTCCGTAGCCGCATCAACCCCCGTCAAAGGCTCGTCCATCAGATAGAGCTCAGCGTCCTGCGCCAACGCCCGCGCCAGGAAGACCCGCTGCTGCTGCCCCCCCGAGAGTTCGCTGATCTGCCGGGATCCAAGGTCCGCGATTCCCAATCGATCCAGACACCGCATCGACAGCGCTCGCTCCTTCGCCCCTACGCGTCTGAACCAACCCAGCCGTCGGTACGTCCCCATCGCGACCACGTCGAGCGCACTGATGGGAAAGTCCCACTCCACGCTCTCTCGCTGCGGCACATACGCCACCCGGTCCCGCACTTCTTTAAACGGCTTGCCCCAGAACCGCACCTCGCCCGCTGCCAAGGGCACCAGCGCAAGCGCCGCCTTCATAAGCGTGCTCTTGCCCGCCCCGTTGGGGCCAACGATCGCCACAAGCGACGCGTTGGGTGCGTCATACTCCACGTCCCACAGCACCGGACGGTGGTCGTACGCCACCGTCAGACTGTGCACCGATAGCGGTGAACCCGGCGCATGCTCGGCAAAGACCGGTCTCTGGCTCATCCTCCGCTCCCGGAGCCAGCATCCTCTGCTTCGGGCATCTCCCCGCCCAGAGCTCTGACGATCGTGCGCACGTTGTGCTCGATCATGCCCAGATACGTTCCCGCTGGCGTCCCCGCCGCGCCCATCGCGTCCGAATACAGCGATCCTCCGACAACAACCCTGTGCCCCTTCGCTGCCGATCCATCGATGAGCGCCCGGATGTTCCGCTCCGACACCGTCGACTCGACGAACACCGCGGGGATGCGCCGGGAAACGAGCATGCCGACCAGCCTTTCGATGTCCTTGAGCCCAGCCTCAGACTCCGTTGATATCCCCTGAATGCCCTCGACTTCAATCTGGTATCGCTTGCCGAAATACCGGAACGCGTCGTGCGCCGTCACCAGCACCCGCCGATCGGCCGGCACCGTCAGGAACGCGATCTTCGCCCGAGCATCCAGATCCGCGAACCGAGCCGCCGCGAGACGGGCGTTCTCCCTGAAACCCGCTGCGTTTGCGGGCACCACTGCCGCCAGTGCTTCCGCGACATCGGGCAGCAACTCGCCCCACAGAACCGGGTCCATCCACACGTGCGGGTCGTGCTGCTCCGCCTTGGGCGGGCTTGTGCTCGCCAGACGATCCGCCAACCGAACCACTTGCTTTCCGGCACTCGCCGCACGGTCAAACGCCTCGTCGAGCTTACCCTCGAGGTGCAACCCGTTGGCCAACACCAGGTCCGCAGCCAGCAACTGCGCCACGTCATCCCTCGTCGGCTTGTAGAGATGTGGGTCGACTCCGGCATTCATCAACTGTCGGATCTCGACCGCATCTCCGCCCACCAGCCGAGCCAGGTCCGCCACCATTCCGGTTGTTGCCAGCACCACCGGCCGCCCCGATCCTCCAGAGGGCCCCGGCTTGCGGTCGCACCCCATCACAAAGGCCATTGTCAGCACCATCATCAGGCGGAGAGCGTTCATGACAAAGTGTAGCCTCGGCTACACTTTGACGCCGATGTGTCTACGCCGGCTTTGCCTTCGGGCTACTCCCGGCCCGCTAGCGTCTCTTTCCCCCAAACCCAGATGTTCTCGGGCGCTACCCCGGGCTCAGTCGGTCCACATCCCCAGATCGCGCACGCCGCACCCACGAGAGAGAACGCCTCCAGCTCCGCCGAAACCTGCGAGGCGTTCGCCTCATTTCCAAACACCCGCAACAGCTGCCGGGTCCAAGGAAGCGACGCCTCCATGTTCCGGTCGAGAGCGGCCAGATCACGTATCGACCCGGAGCCCGCACCGCCAGCGGTCAATAGCCAGCGTCCGTCTGGGCTGATCGTCATTCCGGTCACACGGTCTGATCCGTCTCTGAGCGTCAACGCTAATGACCCGCTCGCCAGGTCCCATCCACGCACCGAACCGTCCAGATGCCCGGTGAGGATCGCCGCACAGTTCGGCGTGAACACGCACGACGACACCGCCGCCGCACCCGTTCCCACGCGTTGTGCCATACCCCTGGGGTTTCTCAGATCGACGACGTCGACCCCTCGAGACGTCACCCCCGCGAGCCACGCACCGTCTCTGCTCACTGCAATGTTCGAATACCCGCGCCCCTGGATCGGGCCTGGTGCTACCACGCCCGTCTCAACATCGATCTCAACAGCCTCGGTTTCGAGCGCCAGGAGCCTGAACTGCTTGGGGGTCTCCCCGCTTCCCGGACGCGCTCCGGCTCCCGGCACAAAACGAACTGCCCGCACTGTGTACGAACCCACTTTCACCGACCTCAGCTTTCGCCTCGTTTGCGCGTCGATCAGGTGAACAAACCCCCCCTGATCGCCCACTGCCAGAAGCGTCCCCTCCGGGCTGATAGCGATCGAATAAGGGAATGCATCGCCTAGTGCAGTCTCGATCGAAAGATCGCCCGTGCTCAGATGGAATACACCAAGGTGCGGAGTCTCTGCAGCAAAGTACACCACATCTCCGGGTCCGAACACCGATTCATACGCCCCGCCGAGCTCCGTCGGCGCTCGCCCCAATGCCGTCCCTTTCGCGACATCCACGAGCGTGGGACGGCCCGAAAAAGGAACGAAGCACGCCACGCGCCCATCGGGCGAGCTCGACACCGTCAGTGCGCCCTGTCCTGCAATCCTAAGAGACGACACCGCGTGACGCGTGTCACGATCCAGTGCCCTCATCGTCGCCGATGACCCGATGCTCAGGAACCGTCTCGGGCCTTTCATGTACGCGATCGCGCAATTCAGGTCGGCGTTCGAACCGATGGTCCGCTCGAGGTCGCCCGACGACGTCCATAGCCGAACCGACGCACCGCACGTCAATAACCGTGCTCCCTCGTCGAGGAATTGAAGCCCCCGGGGCGCGCAGCGCCCCACAGTCCACCGACGAAGTGGCTTGAATGAGTCCACAGACAGCACGATGAGCTCCCCGTGGTACGTCGTACATGCCATCGTCACCCCGTCGGGTGAAAGCGTCATTGCATCGACCCGGTCCTCGCAGATCTCTTCCGAGCGCAGCACGTTCAGCGTGATGTGGTCGAATTCGGTCACCATACCCTTCCATGACGTGCCGATCAGCCGGCCCGAATCCGTGAACGCGAGCGACCCGTACACCGCTTCTCCCGCCGTCCGTGTCAAATCCAGCGTCGCGAGCCTCTTGCCCGACGGGATCTCGAACGCCGCGAGCGCTCGTTGCTGCCCGCACGCGACCACGGTTTTGCCGTCGCGGCTGACAGCCAGGGAAATAATGGGGCTACCCACTAGCATCGGCTCGGCCGTGCTGATCCTCGAACCCGACGACTCAAACGCCAGAACCTCGCCCGTGTACGTCCCCGCAGCGATCCGTGTACCGTCGGCGGATACCACGACCTCGGTGCACCGCCGCACCCCGACGGGCATGATCGTCACTGGCCGAAGTGCACGAGCATCGTAAATCTGCAGGTGCAGCTCTCCCCCGATGTTGGGACCGGGGAGAACGGCTCGATCTCCATCGGGAAAGGCCGCCGCCAGAGGGGTGTCTACGCGAAGCCCGTTGTCGATCGCGGCCAGCGAGCTCTGCGCGTAAAAACCCCACAACGCGAGCCGAGTTTGTGCCGATCGCGGACGCCGGAAAAATTCCCCCCAGAACAGCCGCAACGATTCCTCGCTCTCGCCCCCATCGGCAAGCAGCCTCGCCCGCTCCAGGTTGCTGTTCGAGAGCTGCAATTCCGCGTTCTCGCGTGCACGACGCGTCTCTTCCAGAGAGGCCGCCAGTCTTTCCATCGAGCTCGTGATCTTGTCCCGCGCCAACGCATTCTGCGTCGCGAGAAGCCCGTTGACGTCCGCGAGCTTTCGGTTCACCGTCGCTTGCCTCGCTGCAAGCACCGCGAACACGGCCAACGTCGCCAATGCCAGCCCGCTTCCTGCCGCCAACGCCCAGTGCCGTCTCAGTTGCTTTCCTACCACATACAGCGTCGAGTCTTTTCGGGCTTCGATCGGACGCCCGCTCAGAAACCGCTCGAGTTCGTCGGCAAGCTCCGAGGCCGATTGATATCGGCGCTGCCTGTTCTTCGACATCGCACGCGACACCATCGTGTCGAGATCACCCCGGTACGATGAGTCGCGATGGGACAGCCGCTCCGCCGCCCCCTCCGTGATCAATCGCGCCGCTTCCGGCAGCGACAGCGATTCCAAAGCGTGCGGCAGCCTCCCTGTCAGCAATTGAAAGAGAATCACCCCCAAGGAATACACGTCCGCTCTTGTATCGATGTCGGTCGGGTCCCCATGCACTTGTTCGGGAGACATATAAGGCAGTGTTCCCACGAGCTGACCCACCCGTGTCTCCATCAGCGACGCCGATGGCTCTCGCGCCGTCGCCCGCGAAACCCCGAAATCCAGCACTTTGGGCTGCCCCGTCCCGTCCACCAGTATGTTCGCGGGCTTCAGGTCGCGGTGGATCACCCCCCGCTGGTGCGCATGCTCCACCGCGCGGCAGACTTTCATCACCAGCTCCACCTTCACCCGCGCCGGCTTTCCCCGGCAAAACTCCATCAGCGGCGGGCCGTCAACCAGTTCCATCGCGAAGTACGGCTGCGGGCCAAATCCCGTGTCCGCCGTTCCCGCTTCGTAGATTTGCGCGATCCCGGGGTGCTGAAGCCGCCCCAGCAATTCCGCCTCGTTCTCAAACCGTCTCAGCAACGATGACGTCGCAAACCCAGGACGGATGAGCTTGAGAGCCACCGTCCGGCGCGGCCTCTCCTGCCGCGCCACATACACCACCCCCATTCCTCCCTCGCCAAGCGGTCGCTCGATGTGGTAGTGCCCCACGCGCATCCCCGCCGTCAGACCCGCGGCGACGACATCCGCTTCCGCAGACACCATCCCAACCGCAGCCTCTCGGTCCAATGGACCCACTTCAGTCTTGCCCGAAAACGACAGCAATTCGAGCACCTCTGCCTCGAGCTCACGGTCTCCCCCGCTCCCTTCTCGAACGCACCCCTCCCGGGCGCTGGGCGCGCACGCCATCGCTTTGACAAACAATGCCTCAACCCGTTGGTGGTGTTCGAAGTTCACGTTGCTGTCGAATCCGGCGTTCCGCCCGTGCTCGTGGTCGACTCCTCCCCTCGGCGGCTCAGTTCCCGATGAAGCCACGCCCGCGCAAACGACCACTCCCCTTTCACCTGAGAAACCGTCATCCCCAAGGCCGCCGCGATCTCCTCGATCGTCAGCCCCGCGAAGTACCTCATCACCACAATCTCCGCCTTGCGACGATCAAATGCCTCCAGCTTTGTCAGCGCCTCGTCGATCCCGAGAACCTCCGCAGGGTCTGGCTCTCCTCCGGCGGCGAGATCGCGCAGTTCCTCGCGCTTGCGATCCCCTCCACGCTTGAGCCGATGTGTCGAGCGCGCTCGTTCAACGAGAATCCGCCTCATGGCCAGCGCCGCAGCACCAAAGAAATGCCCGCGCCCGTTCCAATTCGTGTCGTTCGAACCCACCAGCCTCATGTACGCCTCGTGGACCAACGCCGTAGGCTGCAACGTCATCCCCGCTGGCTCCTGCGTCATCCGCGACCGCGCCAGCCGTCGAAGCTCCTCGTACACGAGCGGGAGAAGGTCCGCCGATGCTTTCGGATCGCCCGATGCTACCTGTTCCAGTAGCCGAGTGACTTCGTGTTGGTCCTTCATCGCTCCTCCTTCCTTCCCAAGGCAGCCCCCGCCGCACTAAGGCTCGATCACCGTCAACAACTTCGCCTCGTCCCACACCTCAACCCCAAGCTCCCGCGCCTTGGCTAATTTACTCCCGGCTTCCTCGCCAGCAATCACCAGGTTCGTCTTCTTCGATACACTCCCCGACACACTCGCCCCCATCGCTTCCAGCCGCTGCGTCAGCGTCACTCGATCAAACGACGCCAGCGTACCCGTGAGCACGACCGTCTTCCCAGCGAACGGATTTTCTCCAGCCTTGGGACCGGTCCCAGTCGGCATGTATTCTTTGGACGTCAGGTCAACCCCAAGCTCGCGCAGCGCCTCGAAAGTCCGTGTCGCCGCCGCGCTGTGCAAGTACGCGTGGAACGCCGGCGCGGTGTCTTCGCCCAGCCCGCTCTCGTACTCTGGCTTCACCTCAGCCTCCAGTCCGTACCGTTCCATCCGCTTCTTTGGACTCATCCGGTTTACCGCCACCGGCATCAGCTTCCACACCGGTGCCGCGAGCAGGTCGTCCAAATCCCGAAAGTTCCGGGCCAGCAGTTTCCCGGTCGTGTCCCCGACGTGCCGAATCCCCATTCCGGCGAGCACCTTCCCCAGCCCTCGCCCTTTCGCGGCCTCGATCCCGGCCAGAAGGCCGTCGACTTTCTTCGCCCCCATCCGATCCAGCGTCAAGAGCCGTTCCCGGTGCGATGCCAGCCGAAAGATGTCAGCAAACGACCCCAGCGGCACGCCCGACGCCTCCGCTCGAATCTGATCGATCGTCTTCTCCCCTAGCCCTTCGATATCCATCTGCTTGCGCCCGCAGAACCACACCAGTTTCTCCCGCACCTGCGCCGGGCACTCGGGATTGATGCACCGACGCGCCGATTCCAACATCGGAGTCGCAGCGCCCCCGTCCGGATACTCCGGCTCAACAACTCCCCCGCACTCCGGGCACGCCCCAGGTGCCTCGATCGGTCTTGCGTCCGGCGGCCTCCTCGACATCACCACGCCAACCACATACGGGATGATCTCCCCCGCCTTTTCTACCTCAATCGTGTCCCCGATCCGGATGTCCTTCTGCCGGATCAGCCCGTAGTTATGCAGCGTCGCGTGCTTCACCGTCGTCCCCGCCAGGTGCACGGGAGCCATCACCGCCCGTGGCGTGATCTTCCCCGTCTTCCCAACCTGGTGTAGCACATCCACGAGCACCGTCGCCTTGCGATCCGGCGGATACTTGAACGCGATCACCCACCGCGGGCTCTTTGACGTCATCCCCAACGCACGCTGCTGATCAAACCGATCGACCCGGACCACCATCCCGTCGGTCGCGTATTCCAGCGTGCGCCGACGGATCTCGAATTCCGCGATTGCCAAGAGGCAATCTTCGATCGTCGCGCACCGCACCATGTGCGGGTTGGTCGGGCACCCCAGCTCGCGCACCCTTTCCATGCAGTCCCAGTGCGAACCCGCAAAGCCCGCGTCGATCTCCCCCCGGCCGTGCGCACAAAACGACAGCTTCCGCCTCGCGATGTGCGCCGGATCGAGGTTCTTCAGCGTCCCCGCCGTCGCGTTGCGAGGGTTCGCCAGCGGCTCGTCCCCCGCCTCTTCAAGCTCCCGATTGATCCTCTCAAACTCGCGCGTCGTCATGTAGACTTCGCCGCGCACCTCCAGCACATCGGGCACCGGCCCGGCCTCCGCGCTCGACCGGTCTCGTGCGCACAGCACCAAAGGGATCGACCGGATCACCCGCGCCGCATGCGTGACGTTATCCCCTCTCACCCCGTCGCCCCGCGTCACCGCATGGACAAGCTGTCCCTTCTCGTACCGCAGCGACAGAGCCACCCCGTCGATTTTGGGATCGCACACAAACCCGACGTGCCTGTCTCCTCCAAACAAGCCCGCGTCGTCTTCTTCCGCAACCAGACCTTTCGTCACCCGTCTCGCCCACTCGCGCACATCCTCCGCGCTGTATGAATTTTCGATCGACAGCATCGGCTCGGAGTGCGACACCTGATCAAACCCGTCGATCGGCTCACCGCCCACCCGCCGCGACGGGCTCATCGCGTCCTCGAGCTCGGGGTGTTTCGCCTCAAGATCCGTCAGCTCAGCCAGAAGCCGATCAAATTCAACATCCGCCATCACCGGATCGGCGTCCACGTAGTACGCCCGGTTCGCCCGGTTGAGCCGCTCTCGAAGCTCCAGTATGCGCCGTGTCTCGTCCAAGGCACCATCGTATCGCGAGCTACCATCCCTCGCATGACCGCACGCATCATCGACGGCAACGCCCTGGCCAGGTCCATCCGCGAAAACCTCGCTGAAAGAGTCGCCGCCGTGGACGCTCGACAAGGCCGCGTCCGCCTCGATGCCGTCCTCGTCGAATCCGGCGACAACGGAGCCCGCGTTTACGCCGACAACCAGTCTAAGACCTGCGCATCACTCGGCATCGAGTACCGCCTCCACCTCCTCCCCGCAGCTTCGCTTTTCGACGACATCGCCGGTCGCGTCATGCTCCTCTCCGCAGACGACGACGTCACAGCGATCATGGTCCATATGCCCTTGCCCGCCGGCGTCGATCCCTACCGCGTCCAGCGTCTCATTGACCCCGAAAAAGACGTCGAAGGCGTCAATCCCGCCAACATCGGCAACGTGGTCTACGGCCGCTCCAGCCTTGCCCCATGCACCGGTCTTGCCGTCGTCCGAATGATCGAACACGTGTTCCACACGAACACATCAACCGACTCCGGCGGACGCCTCGCCGGGAAAGTCGCCGTCATTGTCGGGGCTTCCGATGTCGTCGGAAAGCCCATCGCCGTCCTCCTCATGCGGCAAGATGCCACAGTCATCAGTTGCAACAAGTGGACCCCGGAACTGCTCGGCATCACCCGCCGCGCTGACATCTTGGTCTCCGCTGCTGGTCGTCCCGGCCTCATCACCCCTGATATGGTCAAAGCCGGAGCCGTCGTGATCGATGTCGGCGTCAACCGCATCTGCGGCCCCGATGGCAAAATGCGAACCGTCGGCGATGTCGCCTTTGACTCTGTTTCCCCTGTCGCCTCTTACCTCAGCCCTGTCCCGGGCGGCGTCGGTCCTGTCACAGTCGCCATGCTTCTCACCAACGTCGTCGAGGCCGCAGAGCGTCGGTTCGGCATTCGGACGGTCTAATCCCCGTTCTCCCTCGCAATCCCGATTCTATTTCTGCGTTGACTCTTCCTGCACGCAGACATTGAATTCGGTGAAGTTTCGGGTAGTTCGGCTTCCGCCGACCCGGCCTTGGCCTTCGGTCCACAGCTCGCTCCTCGCGCGCCACGGAGCACGGTATGTCCACCCTCGCCTTTCTCGGGAACATCGGCTGGCAGGAACTGCTCATCGTCCTCATCATCGCCCTGATCCTCTTTGGCTCGCGCCTCCCCGAGGTGGCTCGGAGCATGGGCAAGTCCGTGATCGAGTTCAAGAAAGGCCTCAATGGCGTTCAGGAGGACGTTGACGCCGCAGGGCAGCCCCAGGCCCGCTCAGCGCAACCACTGCCCCCGCCCGCCCAGGCGCCGACCGCCTATGCCGCTCCCCAGGCATATCAGCCCGCGCCGGCTGATCAGGCCGCTCGCGATCAAGCTCGATAGCACGCTTAGAGCCCTTCCGTTCGTGCATCTCGCGATCTGACTTCTGGTAGCGTGAGCAATATGCTCGCCTTTTTCTCGCTCGTCGGTGCCGCCTCGTCCGTTGATCTGCCTCGTGTTGTCGTATCCGCTGATAACACCAAGATCACGCAATCGTGCACCGTCGTGATCCCTCCGGGCACCACCATCGCGGACACCGACGGCAACGGCGTGATCCACATCTCCACCCCGGGGATCCGCGTCGAATTCGCCAAAGGGTCCGAACTCTGGGGCGGACCAAAGCCGACATCGCAGATCATCGGATCCTGGGATTCATACTCGGGCACAGGCATCCGCATCGACAACGCCGCCAATGTCAGCCTCGCCAACCTCTCGGTTCACGGCTACAAAGTCGGCGTCTGGGCCGTCGCTTGCGACGGCATTTCCATCGGCGATTCAGACCTGTCCGACAACTTCCGCCAACGACTCCGCAGCTCCCCTGACGCCGAAGACGCCGCAGATTGGCTCTACCCGCACCATAACGACAACGACGAGTGGCCCACCAATTACGGCGCGGCGCTCTTCATCAAGTCCTCCTCTGACGTCTCCGTCCGAGGTGTCCGCGTTCGACGAGGGCAGAACGGCATCGTCCTGAGCCGCGTCGGACGCAGCAGAATCTTCGACAATGACTGTTCCTTCCTCACGGGATGGGGGCTCGCGCTCTTCCGCAGCAACTCCAATACCATCAGTAGAAACGCCTTCGACTTCTGTGTCCGCGGGCACAGCGAAGGGATCTACAACCGAGGCCAGGATTCAGCCGGTATCCTCGCCTTCGAGCAGTGCTCGAACAACGTCTTCATCGAGAACTCGTGTACCCACGGTGGAGACGCCTTCTTCGGCTTCGCGGGCCTCGAAGCACTTGGGGGCCCAAACGCCCCGACAGACTTCGACCACGTTCGAAAGGGTTGCAACGACAACCTCTTCCTCGCCAATGACCTCTCCTACGCCCCTGCGCACGGCTGGGAAATGACCTTCTCCTTCGGCAACCGCCTCATCAACAACCGCATCGTCGAGAACGCCATCTGCGGCGTCTGGGGTGGTTACTCCCAAAGCACCCTCATCGCCGCCAACGAATTCTCCGGCAACGGTGGCATGGCTTACGGGCTCGAACGCGGCGCCATCAACATCGAGCACGGCTCTTCCAATCAGATCCTCAACAACCGCTTCCTCAACAACAAAGTCGCCGTCCATCTCTGGTGGGATCCCCACGCCGATTTTGAGGTCAAACCTTGGGGCAAGGCCAACTACCGAGGCCTCTCCAACAACATCATCGTTGGCAACTCCATCGATCTCAACCCCGATCACCCCTTCAAACTCCGCGACGCCGAACGACTCATCGGCTTGCAACTCCGCGACGAGAGCCTTCGCCCTCTCATCGCCGCATGGAACGCATCACAGGCCCAGGCCCAGGCGGCTGGACTCCCGCCTCCCGCAAAGCCCGTCGGTCGCATTCAGTCCACCGTCTTCGCCAACAACTCCTTCAAAGCCTCGATTCCGCAAGCTATTGAGCGCGTCGTCGACGATGGCATCACCGTCGAGCCCGGTACCGCTCCTCCCTGGGACCTGCCTCGAGTCGAACCCCTCGGATCCTCCCGGCCAGTCGGCAACAGACCACATCTCCGAGGCCGATCCAACATCATCATGCACGAGTGGGGGCCTTGGGATCATCAATCGCCCATCGTTCGCCGAAGAGCAACCTCCGGGTCGACGCACACCTTCGAAGTCTTTGGCTCCGCCGAGGTCAAGGCCTCCCTTGACCCACTGTCTCGTCGAGTGCGAGCGATTGTTGATCGAACCGAGGACGGCCGACACCTCGTCTCGATCGTCGCCGAACCCGGTGTCAGCGCCTATTCAGGCACCATCTCGCTCGGCCCGAACCTGTCGTACCCCATTGCAGGCACCGTCATCGCGACCCGTTGGGACGCTACCTTTTTTTCGTGGAACCCAGCGTCCGACCCTCGCGAGCAGCCCGCCCAATGGCGTGCGCTCGCTTCTGCCCCAGAGGCCGTCGGCGTCTCGCTCGCGAATCTCAAGCTCAACTTCGCCATGGGCGGACCCAAAGACCAACCTTGGGCCGCGCGCGATCGCAACAAAATGCCCGCCGCAGACCGCTTCGGCATGATCGCCACCAGCAAACTCGTCCTACCCAAAGGCCGATGGCGGGTCTCGACCCTCAGTGATGACGGCGTTCGCGTTCTGATCGCCGGCAAACCCGTCATCGAGAATTGGACTTGGCACGCGCCCACCCGCAACGTGGGCGAATTCGATCAATCCGAGACTCATGAAGTCGAGATCACGGTCGAGTATTTCGAAATCGATGGCTACGCGGTAATCGAATTGGATCTGTCGCCGATCTAAACCGTACAAAAACCAATAACGTGGCCCGCACAAAGGACAAGTCTGCCGACAGGGGCCTATTATCCCAACCTCTGCCGAGGTAGCTCAGCTGGTTTAGAGCGCTGGATTCATAACCCGGAGGTCGGCGGTTCGAGTCCGCCCCTCGGCACTTTCACCCCGGATCACCGACCCCCTCGCCGGGGCTTCGTGGTTCCTGTACTGCGGGTCTTTGACTTGGTTTTCGACGCGGTCTTCGTCTTGGCCGCCGCTTTCACGCTCTTGCCTTTGAGTTCGATGGCCCCGGCCCGCTGGATCACATGGCCGCAGTTCTTGCACGTCCGGCGTTCGGCGGGCCCGTCCCAGAACTCATTCATAATCTGGCGCAGGTCCTCGTCGATTTTCCTGAGTTGCCACTGCGCCTCGTGAACGAGGTGGTCGCATTGTGGGCAGTACCACCGAAGCCCGTCGAGTTGGCCCTGGGCACGCGGGAATTCCACGATCAAGCCCAGTGTGCCCTTGGGCCGTTGCGGGCGGTGGGGCACCCAGCGATCAAGCATGAACAGCTCGCCCTCTTTCACGATCACGTCGTGAGGCTTGGACCCATCCAGCGGCCGGATGCGCACCGCGATGTCGCCCTTCAACTGGAGAAACAGCTCCTCCGTCGGGTTCACGTGATAATCATTCCGTGTGTTTGGGCCTCCGGAGACAAACAGCACCACGTCCTTCGCGCCGTGAAAGAGCTGCTTGTTCGAGACCGGCGGCACCAAGTCCTTCTTGTTCTCGCGGATCCAGCGTTCCAGATTCAGCAGCGGAAACGTGAGCCCGCGCGGGGCCGCCTTGTCGGTTGATTTCTTTGCCATGGCTCAAGCATACCGATGCCGCACGTCGGCGTCTCGCGGTCGCGCCGGCATGCTCGATCAGCTTCCTTGCAGCACTCCCAGGAGGTGACGGGGCACAGACGCCAGCGACGGGAAAACGTGGTGCGCACCCGCCTCCACGAGCTGCGCAGGCGTGTGCGTCGTGGCGACCGCCACCGCGAGCATCCCCGCGGCACGAGCGGCGACGATCCCCGCCGGGGCGTCCTCGATCACCGCGCACTCCCGGGCGTGTACGCCCAGAAGCTCGCCCGCACGCAAGAACACGTCCGGGGCAGGCTTGCCGCGAGACACCATCGAGCCATTGACCGCCGCCGCAAAGTGTTCCCTCAACCCGCCGACGTCCAGCAGCAGCTCGACGTTCTCCGGGGGTGCCGACGAGCCGATGGCCGTGCACACGCCCGCGGCCCTCAGCGATCCGAGCAGCTCGCGCACACCCGGCGCCAGGGGCATGTCCGACCGAACGATGTCCCGATACGCGAGTTCCTTGCGTTCCGCAATCTCGTGCGCCCGCTCGGGGGAAACCTCGCCGATCATCGTGCGGATGCAGTCCGGATTGGTCCGGCCAAAGCACGACAGGAACAGCTCGTGCGACACCCGCGCCCCGTACGCCGCAGCGGTGTCGCGCCACGAGCGAAAGTGCGCGTCCTCCGAGAGAACAAGCACCCCGTCCATATCAAAGATTACGGCGTTCACACGGTCGTCGGTGCGCATGCCATAAGGGTTGGAGCCCCATCGACCCGAGTCACGTCCCGCCGCGAGTTCGTTTCAATCGCGAGGCGAGGCTACAGGCCTCGCTCGACCGCGGCCTTGGCCTCTGCAAGCCCCATTCCAGTGCGCTCGCGGTACGCCTTGATCGCTTCGATCATCTTGCCGGCCTTGACCAACTCGCGGATGTCACCCATGCCGTCGCCGGGCGGCTTGATTTCCAAAGATTCCAGCAACGCGTCGAGCTTGCGCTCGATCTGCCCGAGTCTCGCGTAGACCGCAGCGTCCGACGATGACCAGAACAATCCCATGTCTTACTCCTAGATCCCCACCGGGTCGGGAGTGCCTCACGACAGCTCGACGCTCTCGCCCCACGCGGGCGTAGCCACCGGCGTCTTGAACCGTTCGCGGAGTTTCTCCGCCAGCACCGCGCGTGGCTTGTCTTCGCCGTGGTTGAGCACAAACCGCGGCGGCGTGCCACGGGTGCCCTTGACCGCCGACGCCCAGTCGAGCAGTTCGCCCTGCCCGGCGTGGGCCGAGAAGCCGTTGAGCGTCTGAACTTTCGCACGAACGACGACCGTCGTGCCCATGATTCGGACTTGGTCGGCCCCCTCCACAAGCCGGCGGCCGATCGAATTCTGCGCCTGAAACCCGACGATCAGGACGTGAACTCCCTTGCGCCAGAGGTTGTGTTTGAGGTGGTGCAAAATGCGTCCACCGGTGCACATGCCGCTGGGCGCGATGATGACCGAGCACCCGAACGACCCGTTGAGTTCCTTCGACTCCATCGCGCTCTCGACGATCGTGAGCCCTTCGAGGTCGAAGACCCCGTGCCCGGGCGAGTCGAGCCCCCGAGCCTCGGCGTCGTACAACTCCTTGTGACGCTTGTACACCTCGAACGCCTTGGCCGCCATCGGGCTGTCCACGTACACCGGGAAGACTGGGATCCGCTCGCGGTGCCTCATCTCGTGGAGGTGGTAGATGAGTTGCTGGCATCGCCCCACCGCGAACGCCGGGACGATCACCCGTTCCTTGTCCCACACCGCTTCCTTGACAATGTCGGTGAACTGGGCCACCGTCTCGCCCATTGTCCGATGGTCGCGGTCCCCGTACGTCGATTCAAGGACGACAAGATCGGCGGCCGGCGGGGGCTCGGGATCACGCAGAATCGCGGACCCTTTGTGCCCGATGTCGCCCGACATCACGACCACGCGCGTCTGCCCGCCGTCTTCGATCGTCAGTTCCACGCTGCCCGACCCGAGCATGTGCCCGGCGTCGAACCATCGGGCCCGAATCCCGGGGGCAACTTCCACACTCTGCCCGTACCGCACCGGCCTGAACAACCCAAGCACCCGCTCGGCGTCCTCGCTCGTGTACAGCGGCTTTATGGGGGGCTTCCCATCCTGTTCCAACCTGCGGTTGAGGCGGACCGCGTCGCTCTCCTGAAGCCGCGCCGAATCGCGCAGCATGATGACGCCCAGCTCGCAAGTGGCCTCGGTCGCAAAGATCGGCCCGCGGTACCCGTTGATGGGCAGCAGCGGCATCCGCCCGATGTGGTCGATGTGCGCGTGGGTCAGGATCACTCCGCTGAGTTCCACGGGCCGAAACGGGAGTGGTCTGAGATTGCGCTGATACTCCTCGCGACCGCCCTGATGAAGTCCGAAATCCACGAGCAGCCGAGCCTGTGCCGTCTCGATGAGCGTGCAGGATCCGGTAACTTCACCGACCGCTCCGTAGGGCGTGAGTTTCATCGTCCCAGTCTACACGATCTTGTGGAAGTTGGGCCTTGGGCTCGTGACGCGGCCCCAATCTTCTGATAGACTCCCGCGCCGTGCCACACTCTGCCGACCATTCTCGTCCGGGCAAGGCCGCGGGTTCTGCGGTCGCCGGTGTTGTCCTCGGGCCCGGCGTCGCGGTCCCGCACGACGCGCTGCGATTCTCCTTTGTGGCGAGCTCTGGCCCGGGCGGCCAGAACGTCAACAAGCGGGCGACCAAGTGCCAACTCCGCGTCTTCGTAGCCGATTTGGGCCTTTCCTTCGAACAAACCGCACGTCTTTCTGATCAGGCCCGCGGACAGATCACCGACGCCAGCGAGTTGATCATCACCTGCGACGCGCACCGCTCACAGGCCCAGAACAAATCGCAGACCCTCGACCGCCTCCGCGAGATCGTGCTCAAAGCGATCGTCAAGCCCAAACGGCGGATCGCCACCAAGCCCACACGCGGCAGCCGAGAGCGCCGCCTCGCCAGCAAGCACGCCAGGTCCGAGATCAAGACCATGCGACGTGCCACGTCCGAATAACCCGGTTCGGACGCGCCCCGCTCGATCCGCGGAGATTCGCCGCTCGAATCGTCCGATCTGGCTGGTTCATGCTCAAGCTCGGCGAGTTGCTCATCCTCGAAGGCCTGATCTCTCAGTCGGATTTCGACCGGGCGATGCTCATCAAGGCCCGCCGGGGCGGCCGGCTCGGGCCCATCCTCGTCGATCTGGGTGTCATCTCTCAACCCACCATCGACGACCTGTGGCGTCGCAAGACCGTCGCGCCAATCCTTGACAAGGCCTTCGATGCTGTCTCGGGGGGTGCGTTTACCAAAATGCCAGGCCGGCGCATCAACTACATCAAACTCATCCGCAACGAGTCGGTCTCCGAAGACCTGATGGCCGGGTCGCGTTTCTGTGGGCTCGAAGTCACCATTGTCGGCGAGGCGACAATCCAGATCGGTCAGTCCGTCTCTCTTCCCGTCGATTTCAGCATCGACGAGACCACAAACGTGGCCACACTCTCGGACGCGGGCCAGTCGATCGTCAAACGCTGGCTCGCGTTGATCGAGCGGAACCAATCCAAGGCCGCCTGACGCCGGTGCCTGAGGCTGCGAACACTTGGGGGATGTCTACCCCAAGCCAACGTTTACCCGTGATGATCTCGTCGTGGAACGGGAAGCCCGCCGTATCGCGCGCCGCCGAGTTGATGGCCCGAGGCGTCGACACGCTCGATGCCGCCGTTGCGGGCATCCAGCTCGTCGAGGACGACCCCGAGGAACTCTCGGTGGGCTACGGGGGTCTCCCCAACGAGGACGGCGTCGTCGAGCTCGACGCCGCCGTCATGGACGGGCGTCGCCACCGTGCCGCGGGCGTTGCCGGCGTGCGAGGGTTCCGTCACGTGGCCAGGTTGGCACTGGAAGTCCTCCGCCGCACCGACCATTCGCTGCTGGTGGGCGAAGGCGCGTCCAAGTTCGCGAGGGCCCTGGGGTTCGCGGAAGAATCGTTGCTCACCGAAAAATCCCGCAAGGCCTGGCTTGACTGGAAGGCCTCGCTCTCGACCAAAGACGGCTGGCTCAGCCCGGAAGAACTCGAAGGCCACGCTTCCAGCGGCTTTGGCCAGGCGCTTTGGGCCGGGAACACCGATCCAACCCGCAATCTCGCCGTCCCGCCCGAGGGAGATTCCACGACTGCCGCGAAAGTCCCCCATACCTATGGCACGATCCACCTCTCGTGCCTCGACTCGGCGGGCGATCTCGTGAGCGTGACAAGCACCAGCGGGCTGTCCTACAAAATCGCGGGCCGCGTCGGAGATTCCCCGATCGTCGGCGCCGGGCTCTACACCGACAACGCCGTTGGCTCGGCTGGGGCGACCGGGCGGGGCGAGGCCACCCTCCAGACCTGTGCCGCCCACACCGCGGTCCTGCGCATGGAGGCCGGCGACGACCCCACTCGGGCGTGCCTGCACGCCCTCCGCGCCATCGCCTCTCACACCCGGGAGCGGCGGCTGCTCGACTCGCACGGCCGCCCCTTGTTCAACGTCACGCTCTACGCCCTGCGCAAAGACGGCGAAACCGGCTCGGCATCAATGCACGAGGGGTACGAACACGTCGTGTGGGCGGGCAATGCCGCGTCGACGCGTCCCAGTGCGTTCCTGTTCGCCAAGCCGTGACACCCAGCTCTACAGCCTGGCCGCCGCGATGCTGGCCAGCTCGCTGCGCTCGCTCTTGGTCAGCGTGACGTGCCCGAACAACCCGACGCCCTTCATTTTCTCGATGGCGTACGACAGCCCGTTCGAGGACGAATCCAGGTACGGGTTGTCGATCTGCTGGATGTCACCCGTCAGGACCAGCTTTGTCCCCTCGCCAACACGGCTGACGATCGTCTTGACCTCGTGAGGCGTCAGATTCTGGGCCTCGTCCACGATCATGAACTGGTGTGGGATGCTCCGCCCGCGGATGTACGTCAACGGCTCGAGCACCAGCTTCCCGTCCGCCATCAGCTTCTGGATCCGCTGCTCGCTCGAATGGCTATCGGGCGCGTTGCCCCCGGGCCCCCCGCCGCCCCGCGTCGACATGAGATACGACAGGTTGTCGAAAATCGGCTGCATCCACGCCGTCAGCTTCTCGTCCTTGTCGCCCGGCAGGTACCCGATGTCGCGCCCCAGCGGCATGATGGGGCGGGCCACGAGCAGCTTGTCGTACCGCTCTTCGCTGAAGACTTTGGCCATGCCCGCCGCGATCGCTACAAGGGTTTTCCCCGTGCCCGCCGATCCCAGCAGCGTCACAAACTTGATCTCGTCGTCCATCAGCAGGTCCAGGGCCATGGTCTGCTGTACGTTCCGCGCGATGATCCCGAACACGGGCTTGCGCTGGTTAGTCACGGGGATGACCGTGTCGGTGTCCGCGAGCCGACGGCCTAGCCCGGTGTGGTGCTCGTCGTCTTTGTCCTTGAAGCACACGAACTGGTTCGCGAGCAGATCGTTGTCCCAGGTTTCGCCGTTGGGCCCTTTCTCGACCAGCAGAGGAAGCACCCGATCGAGCGGCAGCATCCGATCGCGGTACAACTCGTCGATGGTCTCGCGGTTGGTCTCCAGCGGGATCGTGCCGTTGTACAGCCGATCCGCGTCGATCTTCTGGTTCTCAAAGTCTTCGGTGTTGACACCCAGCGAATCGCACTTGATGCGTGCCGCGAGATCCTTGCTGACAAACGTGACGTTCACGCCTCGCTTCAGGAGGTGGAACGCCACCGCGATGATGCGATTGTCCGGCGATTCCTCGACGAGCGCGGGGGGCCTTTCGTGTTCTTCAACGTCGATGCGGACGGTGCCCGATGCGCCGTCGGGCCCCAATTTGGCGGCCGCGCCCACCCGAGGCGAATACTCGCCCCAATTCACCCCATCCGTCAGGCTTCCTTTGGTGCGGAGCCAGTCGAGGTGCCGGATGCACTCCCGGGCGTTGCGCCCCAGGTCGTCATCCTTACGCTTCATTTTGTCCAACTCTTCGATCACCGCAAAGGGGATGACCAAGTGGTGCTCAGCAAATACGAACAACGCCGCCGGGTTGTGCAGCAGCACATTCGTGTCGACCACGAACGACCGCACCGTCGTCGCGTCATTCTTGCGACCACGCGCCGATACCTTGTTCGTCTCCGAAGGCTCCGACCTCTTCGAGGCCCGGCGAGCGCCCGCAGGAGCGGGTGTGCCAGAGTGCGGACGTGCGCCCGAGTTTCCATCCATGGCTTCACCGTTCTGTACGAATGGCCGCGTCGTGCGGATTGGCATTTCCCGAGCATATCGCGCCGACCGTCGGCGTGCGCTCGGCACGGGTCCGCTGCTCCGCCCTTCTTCATCGGATCTTCACGCCCTCCCGATTCCACGCACCGCCAGATTCCCTTTCAATCCCCAATCATCTGCAGTTCTTGCGCACGTCTCATCCTGCCGCGCTCGCAGGGGATTCGGGTTCGGTCGGCAGCGGAACGGGCTCATCGGCCTGGGGCCGCCGATCTGGAAACGCCGTGTACTCCATCTCGACGACCCAGTCCTCCAAGGGAACGTACCGGTACAGGTCGAGCTTGATCTCTCTTCCCCCGAGGCTGGGGTGCCCGGGTTTGACTTTGATAAACATCAGGAACTTATCCCACTTCCGGCGATCAAAGTCCTCGCAGTCGGCCACGTTCAGCGTCGCACCGTCCGGCAGGTGCAACGTCAGCGACGCCGCATCCCACTTGTACCGGACCCGCGATACCGCGAACAAAATCCCGAGCATCACGACTCCCACGCCCGTCCCGATCGCAAAGATCAGCCACTGCACCGGGATGTCGTAACCGGCCAGCGGCTTGGGAGCCCCGGCCAGATTCGTGAACTCCGCACTCAGCTTGTCAAACTCGGACTGCGGATTTGCGACCGTTGTCCGATCACGCCCAAGCTTTCCGATGATCGAAAGCGATTCGAGCCAGTCGCGGCGAGCAAGCTCCAGCGATGACAGCGAGCCCCGATCCGTCTTCGCCAACTTCGCGAACTCCCCGACAGGGTCCTCGACGCTCATCGCGGGCCACTGCGCACCGGAAGCCATCTCCCGCTTGGCCTGCTGCAGGTACTGGAACTTCAGGTACTCCGTCGATCGTTCCCCGCGGTTGGGGTAGACAACCGTGGCATCCAGGTATCCCCAAACGCCAAAGGCAAGGAACATCAGCCCGATGCCGAGCTGCTTGAGCATCCAGGATCGGCCGGTGGTGGTGGTTTTCAGGTCCGACATAGTTGCACAGTGTACGAATGCCGATGTCCGTTGTTCTCGGAACACGGCCCGAGATGCCAATCAAGACACAAACGGCCCGAATATCCGGCGAAGGGCCGCCCTCCACCATCGGTCAGCCGCGTCCCTCCCGTGAGAAGTTGACGTCAGTCGGTCCCATCCGCCCTCATCGGACCTGCGGAGAGGGATCTTCGGGAACGCGGTTCGTGTCTCGAGCGCCCATGTCAACCATTGGGAATGCTCACGCCGCGCCCTCGCTCCGGGATCTTCGGCATCCGCCGGTTTGGCACGCTCGGGCGGCCCGTGTTCAGGCGAGAATCCAACCATCGTCGGTCATCATACCGCGATCATCCTTCGTTCCGCTCGCCGCTTGATTCCGTTACATCCACACCTTTCGGCTCGCCAATTGCCCTCGAAAGTGCCCCTCCAACTTCCGTACCGCCGCCTCCTCAGCGTCGATTGTGATGGGGATAAGCAGGCTGAACATCGAGCCGTGACCTTCTTCGCTCACGAGTTGGATCTCTCCTTGAAGCACGGACGCCAGTTCTTTGCAAATGGCCAGCCCCAATCCGGTGCCCGGATGTTCGCGGGTGTGCCCGCCTGACAGTTGCACGAACTTATCGAAGATCCGGTCTTGTTGGTCCTTGGGAATCCCGGGGCCTGTGTCGATCACACTCACTCGCAGCCGTTCCAGGGCCCCGCCGCCCGGCGAGGTCCCCGTGATCCGCTCGGCGCGAAGCAGCACCTGCTCGGCCCGCCCCGAGACGCTCGGGCTGGGCGTGAACTTCACGGCGTTGCTGAGAAAGTTGAACACAACCTGCTGGAATTTCTTCACGTCCGTCTCGATCAGTGGAAGCTCCTCGGGCACTTCCAGACGCAGTGTCAGGCCTTTTTTCTCCGCCTGAGGCATCATCAGCCCCACGAGCCCTTCGCAGACTTCCGCCGCGTTCATCCGTTCGACCTGCAGCTCGTTTCGCCCCGATTCGAGCTTGGCCATGTCCAGCAGGTCGTTGATCATGTCGAGCAGGTTCCGCGCCGATTGGCCGATGTTCTCGAGATACCGCATCCTCTTGACCAGCGAAGCCGACGGCTCGGCGCCGGACGCAGACGCCTCGGCTTTGGCGGATTCCATCAGCAGATCCGCGAATCCGATCATGGAATTCAGCGGGGTCCGCAGCTCGTGCGACACGTTAGCCAGGAAGTCGCCCTTGAGTTTGGCCGCCTCGAAGAGCGTGCTGTTCATCTCCGACAATTCGGTGAGCTTGAGGTCCAAGGCACGGTTGATCGAGCGAAGCTGGTCGTGACCCGCTGAGAGGTCTGTGAGCATGAGATTAAATGTCTCGGCGAGTTCCTCGAATTCGTCGCCGGTTCGGATTTCCGAGCGGATCGTCAGGTCGCCCTCGCGGACCCGCTCCGCCGTTTCCTTCAGTTGTCCCACCGGAGCAAGCACCAGCCGGTGCGTGATAACGTAGAAAAGCACCATCGCGATGGCGAGCACGAAGAATGCAGCAGACAGCAACGAGCCCGTGTTGTAGAGCAGGAAAGAGGCCGCTTTGACACTGCGGCGATCGAGCAGGATCACGCTCTCAACGGCCCGGCCAGGGCCGCGGGTTGCCCTGATGTAGCGGTACTCTCGCTGCGTCCCTTCCCAGCTCCCTCCTTGCACATCGATAAGCTCCGGGGACTCGCGGAACCGTTCCAGCGATTCCGCGACAAATTCGTCCCCGGCTGCGATCACTTGGGCTTGCTCCGCCGACAAACGAGCCGCGTAAACCCCGGCGAGCGCACGAGGCGAACCGGTTGGCAAAGGTCCGTCCGAGGCCCGTTCCGTCGTTTCCCATGCCGACGCCATCGCTCGAGAGACTTCCAGTTGCCCGTCGTCGACGAGGACGTTCATGCGGAACCAAGGCAAAACCATAGCTGCCATGACGACCAGCACCACCGCGCCGCCGAACAGAAGCAAGCATTTGTTCGCCAGCGAAATCCCGCGCCACATGCCCTACTAAAGCCCTCCCGAACAACGAAAGCGACCCCGCCCGGATTCCCAGGCGGGGTCGAATCTCTCACGCGTTCACGCGGTGCCTGCCCCTGGCTCACTCGCCGTCGAGCGGCAACACCGTCGCGTACACGCTATTGTCGTTGTTCTTCTTGGCAAAGTAGATCTTGTCCTCGACCATCGATTGACCCACGGGGTCGCCGCTCGCCATCGCGCGATACGCCGACTGATTCCCGTTATACCCGTACTGATCCCAAGCCCCGGTGAGATGATCACGGCTCGGGCCGCAACCCACCAAAGCGGCGGCGGCAACAGCGGTCAACACAAGACGGGCAACGTTCGAACGCTTCATAAAGAGATCCTCCAATTCCGGCGCAGCCCTATGCCGCAGCCACAGCGTTCATCGACTGACGCCGCTCGCAAATCACGTCGGGACATGGGTTTACAGCCGAGTTCCTGGTCACCGCAACACCTGTGACGACCGTGTCGAACGCACCGAAGGCCCGGCGTGATTCTCCGGACGTGGCGCCCACAACTTCCTTGACGGCGCACAGCCGACCCGCCGCGTCGGTTATGATGGGACGTTCCCCGCGGTGATCAGTCTTGAGGAGGTTCTGTGCCCATCGATCTGTTGTCCGAACGAGCGCGAAAGGTGGCCGGAATGGCCCAGCGCCTCCGACTTGTCCAGGCCGAGCTCATGGATCACCCAGCGGACGAACGTCGGGTCCATCTACGAGACGAGGTCGAGCAGATGCTCAAATCGCTCGTTCCGGGGGAGCGCAAGCAGTTTCTCTTTGAATTGATCGACGAATTCCCCGTTTTCGGTGATTCATCTGTCCCTGACGCGGCGCTGTCGCCGGCGGGTCCGGATCGGGCGACCCTCGAGGCGTTGGCGGCATCGCAGGCAGAAGTGGCGACGATCCGCACTGAACTTTCTCGGTTCAACGACCTCAACGTCGTCGTGGACCGCTTGGTGGAGCTGTCCAAGAGGCAGAACGAAGATCAGCGCAAGGCCTTGGTCAAACGATTGGCAAGTTCGGGGCTTGCGGCGATCAAAACAGTCGAAGTTGCTCGGGCCGAGTCAGCGCCGACACCCGCGCCCGCAACGCCGATACCGGCTCCCGCACCCGCGCATGGACCGTCCGGGCCCACACCCGGCGTGACCGTCACAGTCGGAGGCGACCTTCGCAAGTCTGCGGGTCTGACGGATCAAGACACGATCGATTCTGCTCGTGCGGGCGAGCTGGCGGCGTTGCTCACCGAGTTCAGCGGTGGTTTGGACGAGCTGGTCTGGACGGCGTGGCGTCAGGTCATTGCGCCAGGTTCAAAGATCAGCCGGCCCGGCCCGCTGAAGCGCACGGTCGCGCAGTTCCTCAAAGGGGACAGCACGATCTCTCGCCAGCGCGTCGCGGACGATGTCGCGTTGCTGAGGCTGATCACAGCGGCGACCATCGCCGCTACAAGCCGCGCGGGGAAGAACTTCGCTCGCAAGCACCTGACGAAATTCGGCGTAGAAGCGATCAAGGCGGCGGTTGGGGCCAGCGGGTGGGGCAGCAAAGAAGCCAAGTACTGGGCCAAGTACGAGGAACTGGCGAACGTTCTGACCGAGGATTCGATTGAGGCCGAGATCATGCAGTCGATCGGAGAGGCGGCCCGAGGGCTCGCCGAGGGGAAGGCCGGGTCAAGACCCGCATAGCCCGACGATCAGAGCCCGATAGGATCCGCCCGAGCAAACGACCACACGTACGACCACACGGCGATCGCTGAAGTTGCCCATCAAGGGAGCCCCGAGAGATGTCACAAGTTCACTGGCACGAAGGCCTGTTCCTCCAGCCTCAGCACCTTCAGATGCTCTCTCGAGGGGTGCGAGATCAAGCGGCGGCCGAGCGCCGTCTGGCGACGCCCTATCCGTACGGTGTGATCGACGCCAAGCTCAGCCCCGACGCGCTCGAGAACATGATGGTCCGGTTCGACCGTCTTCGGGTCGTGATGCCCAGCGGGATCGAGGTCGACTTCCCGAACAACGCGGACCTGCCCGCGCTCGACATCAAGCAGGCGTTCCAGCGTTCGGCCGAGGGGTTCACCGTGGGGATCGCGCTGCCCCTGTGGACGCCAAAGGGTGCAAACGTGGTCGATCCCGCGCCAACGACGGGCAAGTCGCGTGGAGATGAGTCGCGGGTCAAGCGGCTCTACAAGGTGGCTGAGACGAAAGTCCCCGACGAGAACACGGGCGAGGGTGCGGTGGACACGATGGTCCGCAGGTACAACGCCCGTCTGGTACTCGAGGGCGACGACACCGAGAACATGGAAGTGCTGCCCCTGCTGCGCGTGGTCCACGCGACAGGTCAGGAGGGCGGGCTTCCCAAGCGCGACGGGCGGTTTATCCCGCCTTGCCTGACACTGGGCGGGTCGGGCGAGCTGCGGGCCATGCTTCGGGATCTCGCCAACCAGGTCGAGGCGTCTCGGCGTGACCTCGTGTTCCAGATCACCCGCAGCGGGTTCAACATCGAGAATCTCCGCGGGCCGCAGTTCGAGGAGATGCTCAGGCTCCGCACGCTCAACGTGTTCGCGGGGCGCTTGCCGGCGTTGATCGGTGCGGGCGGGCCACTGGCTTCGGGCGTCACGCCCTTTGGGATGTACCTCGAACTGCGATCGCTTCTTGGCGAACTGGCGGCCCTGTACCCCGATCGTGACCCGTTCGAGGCTCCCAAGTATGACCACGACGACCCTTCGGTGGCGTTCATGGATCTCGACCTGAAGATCCGCCAGTTGCTGCGGGGTGTGGTGAAGAAGCGGTTCATGAAGGTGCCCTTCGAGCGCGACGCCGCCGGCGTGCTCGCGGCGACGCTCACCGACGAACACTTGAAGGATGCGCACGAGTTTTACCTGTCGATCCGGAGCAAGGACGACCCTGCGACGCTGGCCAAGCTGGTCGAGGACGCCGACAAGTTCAAGCTCATGCCCAAGAGCATGGTCAAGATGACGTTCTACGGGGTTAAGCTCGGGGAAGAGCGGCATCCCCCCCCGGAGCTCCCGTCCGAGGTCGGTGCGTATTACTTCCGGCTCAACAAGGCAGAGACTCGGGCGCAGATCTGGGAACAAGTCGTCCAGCAGAAGTCGATGGCGGCCCGCTGGCCCGAGAACGAAGGATCCGGGATTGTGGACATCACGCTGTACATGACGGTGCTCTAACGCATCGTGAACGGACGGCCCCGGCACGCGAGTGCCCGGCCGCGAGGAAGGGATTCCATGACGCTCGTCGAGATCGCAGAACCGCTGTTCCAGTTCGTGGCCAAGCTGAACCGTCTGGGCAAGGCGGGGGGGACGCTGAGCCAGAGGCAGGTGCGCGACGAGGCCAAGGGCACGATCGCCGAGATGCGGGGCAAAGCCGACAAAGAGGGGCTGGGCGGGCAGTTCGACAAGATCGAGCTGCCGTTCATCTTCTTTGCAGATCACATGATCCGCGAGAGCCGCTTGGCGGCGACGTGGGGGAACCAGGGCGGGTGGAAAAACATCGCCGAGGAACGCCGCGAGATGGCGGGAGATGAGCGCTTCTGGGATTTGCTCGAAGAGACCCTTCTCGAAAGCGGCGACGGCGCGAACCAGCGACTCGCGTGTTTCTACACCATGATCGGGATGGGATTCACCGGCATCCACGTCATGCAGCCCGACCTCCTGCGACGCAAAATGCGAGAGATCGCGGCCCGCGTCCGCGGGCTCGTCGAATCGGACACGGCGGCGAAAATCACTCCCGATGCCTACGAGAACGTCGACACCAGAATGCTCACCCAGCCTCCTGCGAGGCGTCTCATCGGGATGGTCATCGTGCTCATCGGGATGGTCGTCACGCTCGGGGTGTCGTACGTGCTGGTGTTCAACGCCCGTACAGGCGAGCTCTCGGATGTGCTGACCAAGATCCGAGACGAAGCGAAGAAGTAGCCGTGGTGGAGCGGGTGGGGGAGTGGCTGCGGAGTGGAACAAGGATGGACGGGCGGGCAGATCGAAGGAATTGACGTCATGATGACTCTGGCGAATGTCAACGAACTGGGTGCCTTGATGAGCGCGGGCGGGAAGATGGCCCCCTACGTCCTGGGCGGGATCATTCTGATCGCCGCGTTGCTGCTGGGGTTCAAGTTCTTCATGCAGATGAAGGACAAGATGAAGTCGGTGCCGTTCCTGGCCAAGCTCAAAGAGGCCACCGCCAAGACGCCCGGCGCCGTCAGCGACCCCGCCAAGCGGGCCAAGCTCGACGACCTCCGCAAGAAGTTCGAAGAGGGCGTCGAGAAGTTCCGCGGCTCGGGCAAGGACATCTATTCGCTCCCCTGGTATCTGCTGGTGGGGCCCAGCGGCTCGGGCAAGACCGAGGCAATGCGACATTGCAAAGTCGGGTTCCCCCCAGGGCTCCAAGACTGCTTCCAGGGCGCGGGCGGCACGCTGAACATGCACTGGTGGTTCACCAACTACGCCGTCGTGCTCGACACCGCCGGGCGGATGTTCATGGAAGAGTCCGCGCTGCAAGGCGGGAGCGAGTGGCGTGAATTCCTGAAACTGATGAAGGTCGCCCGGCCCAATGCTCCCATCAACGGAATGCTGCTGGTCATCGGGATCGACAGCCTGATCAAGGATACCAACGAGCAGATCGAGTCCAAAGCGGGGCACATCGCCAAGCAGCTCGACACCATCCAGCGCATGCTCGACGTGCGGTTCCCGGTGTACGTTGTCATCACCAAATGCGACCTGATCGCCGGCTTCCGCGACTTCTTCGACAAGATCGACGATCCGCAGCTTCAGCAGCAGATCCTGGGCTGGAGCAACCCCGCGCCCCTCGATGAGGCGTTCAAGGCCGAGACCGTCGACCTGCACATCAAGACGATCCGCGAGCGGCTGATGCGGCGTCGGGCCACGCTGCTGCTGGACCCGGTTCACACCGAAGACCCGCAGGCCCGTCGTGTCGATCAGGTGGACGAACTGTTTAGCCTTCCCGACAACATCGCGAAGGTCGCGCCGCGTCTGCGCCGGTACCTCGAGATCATCTTCCAGCAGGGGGAGTGGAGCCCCAAGCCGCTCTTCTTGCGTGGCATCTACATGACCAGCTCGATGAGGCAGGGGCAGGCGCTGGACGAAGACCTGGCGGCGGCGATGGGCGTGCCCATCGATCAGATCCCCGGTGGCCGGGTGTGGGACGAGGAACGCTCGTTCTTCCTCCGAGATATCTTCATGTCCAAGGCGTTCCGCGAGAAGGGTCTCGTTACGCGGGCCACCAACGTGCAACGCGAGCAGCAGGGACGCCGAAGGCTCATCCTCGGGACTGGTATCGGTGTGGCGGCGGCGATGCTGGGGCTGACGTTCTGGAGCGCGATGGGCCTCTCCCGATCGATCGAGGGTCCTTTCTCGTTCTGGAACACCATTCTGACAAGCACCGAGGGCGAGAACAAGCTGGGTGTGGTGTACAACAACCAGAGCGGCAAACGCGCGTACCGGGGCGGCGAGAAGGAAGTCGTTTTCGGCGGGAGCACGCTCTCGCCCGTCGAGACGCTCGCACAGGCCAAACTCGAGCGAGACCGCGCCATTAGCATGGGCTTCTTCGGACTCGCTGGCAAGGCAGCGGGGCTGTCGTCGGCCAAAGATGAAGCGTACGACGCCGTGGTTCACCTGACCCTGACCAAGCCTCTGCTCGCCGAAACGAGAAAGCTCGCCGCATCGGATGTGGGCTGGACCGATCCCGCGACCGGGCAGACCATCAGCGGGGACGACCTGGCACGGGCGGTTCAGGCGATGTCGGAACTCGCGGCCATCGAGACTTATGCGGAGAAACTCGCGCCGTCTCGCGACGCCGAGCGGGCCAAGGCCGTCAAGAACGAGCTGGGCAAGCTCGATGCGGGGCGGTTGGTTCGATTCCTGGTCCCCGAGGCCAAGGATGTGTCGGCCGAACAAATCAAACAGATGAATCAGGCGATCGAAGAGCTTCTGGGGTCGCAAAGTGGTGCGCGGGTCAAAGAGTTCAGCCTCGCCGGGACAGCGGGGAGCAAGGACGCGCTGCAAACGGCGGCGGGTTTCCTGGGCAAAGCGTGGAAGGAAAGCGCGGGCGGACGAGGATCATTGCGAGAACTGGGCCAGATCCGTGATGCGGCCAAAGCGTTCGCCGATGCCGAAGGAAAGGTCCGAGCTCGGGCGGATGGAGACCTGCGGATCAAAGTGCCCGCGACGACCGCGGAGTACAACTCCTACGCGAAGGAGTACGAGACTGCGCTCAAGACGCTGAAGGAGTCGGTGGGATCGCTGCAACTCAAGGAGCGGGCGGATCGGCTCGAAAGAATCGGAAGCCTGAAAGAGGCCGACCTGCTCGCCGAGGCGAAGCGGAGCCTCGAAGCCGAGCAGGCCGAAATCCTCGGTGCGCTACCCGATGACAAAGAGAAGTTCGCCGACTTCAGGGGATGGATCACCAAAGCGTACAAACCCGCCGAGGAAGGGCTGTCGGCGCAGGTCACGACGCTTGCCGCCGCGCTCCAAGGGAAAGACCTTCTTGCGGTCATGGGAAAGGCGGGGGGTGGAAGGACCGATCGCGGGTACGACGTAATGGTTTCCGCGCATGAGACCGCGGGCGGTGCTCTCCGCGAGGCAAAGCCGGTCTCCAAGTGGCTCGAAACGCAGGATGAGATCTCGAAGCTCTCGGGCGACTCGGGCGAGATCGGATCGGCACGAAAGGCGCTCGATGCGCTCGCCGGACTTGACGTGAACAAGGAACTCAAGTCGATCGACGCCGCCAAGCGTGCGGTGGCGATCGCCGAGAGCGGGCGTGTTGGCGCGATGATCGACGGTTTCTACGCCGGGCTCTCATCCGGGGGCAAACCCTTGGCCGATCTCGTCAAATCCGAAGCAGCCGCCGTCGGCGGGGGGGCCAAGATCCGGGTCGCCATGACGTCGCTCGACGGGACATTCTCAGTCTCCGAAGCATTCGACCCGGCTACGGCGAAAAAGCTGGTCGCCGCGTGGAGCGAATCGGCTCGAAGACTGACCGAAGGCAAGGACAAACTCGTCGCCGGGGAGACGCTTGATAGCACGCGGCGCGGGCTCGCCGCGTCCATGGGCGCCTATGCAGATGCGTACGCCAACGCGTGGGCCGCCGACGTCGTCTCGAAGCGAGCCCAGGTGCGTGAGTTCAAGACGTGGAAGGAGTTCGGCGATGAGTACACCACCAACCGCCCCGTTGCGGATGCCGTCCACGGCACCCTCGGCAAGCTTTACAAGGACGTGCAGGAAGACCTGTACGCTCTCGGCGAGTCGCTCGGGAACAGCGATCTGAAAGAGAAAGCAGGGAAGATCGCAGCCGATCGCAAGGCGATCGAGGCGGTCAAGACCAACGAGGGCACGCAAGGCGTCATCACCAAAGCGAACAAAGCTTTGGGCGATCTCGCGGCCCTGGATTCCAAAGCCGCCCGCACAAAGCTCATCGAGATGATCCGCTCGGGCGAGGTTGAAAGCCTCACAAACATCTTTAGCCAGGACGCGGGTGCCCCGGCCTACTGGCAGTCGCTGGTGGGTAAGGCGATCAAAACCCTCGCCGACGACTACGGCAGAACCGCAGAGAATTCACTCGATAGCCTCCGCGCACGTCTCGCGTTCCCCCTGCTCTCAGAGGTTGGTTCGACGGAATTGTCCGTGAGCGACCTGAAGGAGCTCGCCGCTCAGATCGAGGGGCTTGGGGCCGGGTCGCTCGCCGAAGGAGATATCAAGCAACTCAGCAACAAGGAAGGGTTCCGCGACAGTGCGGCACGTCTTGCGGTGCCCGATGTCATCCGAAGGGCTCAATCGCTTTCCGAGTTCGTGAAGCGAGCCCGTGCGATCGTTGACGTTCTTGGTTCGGCAGACGGAACAAGGCTCGGAGTGTCGATCAAAATCGAAAAACAGGACAGGCCCATCCCGGGGTGCATCCCGGGAGCCTCCATCGCACGAGACGTTGCCAATAAGGTTCGGATCGTCGATTCGACGAAAAAAGACCTCTCGGCTGGTACGCTGCCGACCGATTTGCCCTCGCCCGCAATCGACCTCTCCGCTTCCACTGATGGTTCGTTCATTCTGGAGTTGATCTCGACAGCCGGCGGAGACCAGGTTGTCGGAAGCGCGGCCTTCGCCGGCCCATGGGCCGCACTCAGGCTCATTATGATGAACCCGTGCGCATGCGAACGAAGCCCTGACGGAAAGTCATGGCTCGTCCCTGTCACGATCGAAGCGGGGGGCGGAAAGCGGATTCTTTGGGTACGCGTCGAGCTGCGTAAGGGGCTGCCCGCAATCGATCAATGGCCAAAGCGAGACCAACTGGGGGGATAATCAAGGTCAATGGAATGCAACGCGCGCACCATCTCGCGACCATGTCCTTTCCTTTGGATGGTTCCGGGGACAAGTTGGTGGTATTGGGACCTCCATGCCGATGGTTAACACGGGGAATGTGATCGTCGTTTGTTCGGATCGTGTGTATGACGGCTGGATCTGACTTTGTCCACACAAGGAGTATCCCGAGGAATGCTCGGAAAGCTGGCAAAGTTGTTTTCCAAGGGGGGGCCAACAGGACCCAAACTCCACCTCGCGGCATTTGGTAAACATCCGGGTTGGGATGACCATATCGATGAGATCGGTCTGACGAGCCCGCGGTTGGTCTCAGTCAAGAGCGCTTTGTACACGCGGGGTATCTCTGAAAACATCGATTCTGCGATGTGGGACCAGATGCCGGAAGATCAGAGGTTGCCTGGGTTTGACCACGAGTTTCTCTGGCGCTGGCCCGAGGAATCGGCGGTCGGGCTGATCTGGTCGAGCCGGGACGGGAAAGGGCGCTCGAAATATCCGATGATTCTCTGTTTGCACGCGGAAGGTTTCGGGCCCGGGAGCGGAGCTCTGGGGTGGCTTCGGCGTGATGGGCTGCGGGTGCTGCGAGAGGTCAAGGCGATGTGCGTGGCGGCACCGGATGCGTCGGGGGTTCGGGCTGCGGTGGAGAAGGGACTCATGGGGATCTCGGCGGTGCTGCCGTCGGCCGGAACCCCAGATGATGAAAGCAGTTGGGCACTCCGGCACGTGGCAAAGGGGTCGATATCGAGCGACGGACTTGTGGGGCTCTCGCGCGTGTTCTACGAGATGGATCAGCGGCTCGGAGCACTCAGGCCGCAGCCCGGGAAGAAAACTCGGCAAGTGGATATGCAGGCGAAGCGTTTCCGGGTGGAGAGCGATTCCCGCCGGGGTCAGCTCGACGACGCGTGGTCTTGGGGCGAGGCCACGCTTGCTGAAATCGGTCCCGGGGCGTGTGCCAACGGAATGCTGGCGATCGAATGGCGTCGGGAGCCCGGGCACACGGACATCATCGTCGGCGATCCGGATCCGGGGTGCCTGTTCTGCTTGCGGGCATCGCGCCAAAGAGAACCGTTGACGAGTGAGATCCCGTTTAATATTGAGGCCGGATTCCAAACAACGACGGCGGCGAAGCTCGCAGCATGGCTGGGGAGTGGATCTGGGAATTCTACAAACCCCTCACAATCGGGAGGGTCGGCCGCTTGACAAGCAGGCATGCGTTCGGCTAGTCTGGGGTCTGAGGTCAGACGGATTGGGCCCGAGTGCCCCTTCCAAGGAATGATGAAGCGTCGGCACGGAGCGCGGCGCGAAGGGATCGATTCTCAACGGTGAGTCAGGCCCGGGAGGCGGACCTGGCTTTACACACCAAAACATGACTCAGCGAAAGGCGAGCTGATGCGGATCTGCGAATTGATGTCGGCAAAGCGTGATGGTTACCGGAACCTTGCAGCGTTGGCGCTTGTCGCTGGGCTGGCGTTAGCTCCGTCAGCGATGGGCCAAGAAGGTGAGTCGGCCCCTGTCCCGGCGGCGGATTCGGCGCAGCCGAGTGCGGCAAAGGACGGTTCGACGCAGTATGTGGTGACTCGGTTCCTCATCGATTATGAGCGTCCCAGCGTGGATCATCCTTCGGTGGAAGATCTGGGCTTGGTCCCCGTGGTTGTCGGAGTGCTCGCCGACGGCGGCTTCACGTTTCCGCGTCCCGGCCTCCCGACCAAACAGGTACGGGTTGGAGACTTCTTCGGTGAGGGCGGTCAGGTGTTCTATGGCGGAGGCATTAAGGCGGTAACGCAGGCGATTACTGCGGAACTGACCGAGCGCCGGATGCTGGTGGGTGTGAGTGTGGCGCCGGATGCGGCGGACATCGACTGGAACAACGGGGCGGACAAACGGGGCGGCCGCAAGGAATTCAAGATCCGGATCTTCACCGCGACGGTCGGAGGAACGGACATGTTGGTGCAAACGCCGAACACCGATCCGGACGAGAGGTTGAATCCTCAGCGTCTTGAACGGATTCGGCTTGGCTCACCTCTGAACGTGGGCAATCTGGTGAGGCGCGACCTGCTCGATGATTACATGCTGAAGCTGAATCGCCACCCTGGGCGACGGATCAATGCCGCGTTGGTTCCGTCGTCGGAGAAGCCCGGCGAAGTGACACTTCAGTACCAGATTGTCGAGACCAAGCCTTGGTCGGTGTACATGCAGGTGGCGAACATCGGCACGGAGAAGACCGGCGAATGGCGTGAACGGCTCGGTTTCTTCCACAACCAGCTTACGGATAGCGATGACGTGCTCCGTGTGGACTACATGACCTCTGGCTTCACCGAATCGAGCAACGCGTTGAGTGCGAGCTATGACCGCCCGCTCTTTGGACCCGACGTACGGCTGAAGATCTACGGCTCGTGGAGCCAGTTCACGTCCGACGACATCGGCGTGGCCGGACAGTCGTTCGAAGGCGAGAACTGGAACCTCGGTGCGGAACTCTCCGCAACGCTGATGCAGAGCGGGCCGTCGTTCCTGGACCTCATCGGCGGCGTTCGGTACGACAGCGTCAAGGTGTCGAACACGTTGCTGGGTTCGGAAGGTGAAGAGAAATTCCTGTTCCCGTACATCGGGCTTCGTTACGAGCGGACGACCGACACGATGAGCTCGAACGCGGCGGTGACGGCCGAATACAACACTTTGAGCCCGGATACTGACGAGTTGATCAAGCTGGGGAGGTTCAGCCCCGACGATTCGTACACGATCGTGAAGTACGAGGCCGGACACTCGATGTACCTCGAGCCACTGCTGATCCCCAAGGCGTTTAAGGACAAGGATGAGTTCGTACGGGGAACGACGCTGGCGCACGAGGTGTACGTCGGGATTCGGGGTCAGACTGCCTTAGGATCGCGGATCATCCCGACTTTCCAATCGGTCGCTGGCGGTTTGTACAGCGTGCGTGGGTATCCAGAGTCGATCGCTGCGGGCGATGATTCGATCGTCGGCACTGTGGAGTACCGCTTCCACTTGCCCCGGACGCTGCTCACGACGGGCAAGGACGGGCGAGTGGCATACATGGATCCGAGCAAGACGCAGTTCTTCGGCAGCCCGTTCCGCGTCGGGCCGACGAGGCCGTTTGATACGACGGATTGGGACCTGATTTTCAAGGGCTTCTTGGACGTCGGCCGGACCCGCTATAACGACCGATTCGGGTTGTTTGAGCAGAACAACACCCTGATGGGCGCAGGCGTGGGCGTCGAGTTCCAGCTGCTGCAGAATTTCAATCTGCGTGTGGACTGGGGCTTTGCCCTGCACGACGTCGATGGGACCGAGCGTGTTGATTCGGGAGATAGTCGGGTCCACATTTCGGCAACGCTTCTTTATTGAGGAAGCCGGAAGGAAAGTGGACGGGGTGGGACTTGTGTTTCTGACGGCCGCTGGATCCTGCAAAGGAAAGGCGGCGCAACGGGAAGGTATGCGGGCTGGGATTCCTGGCTGGACCAACGGATTGAGCATCTTTCGGCCCGGCTGAGCCGGGCTTGATGAAGGGGACGAGCATGAAGACGCGAGTTGCTGGTCGGACGATGGGCACGATGGCGAGCGAACTGGTGAGCGGCCGGGTGATGATCCGGCTGATGAAGCTGGCTGGTCGTTCGGTCGGCTTGGGCGGTCAGAGCGGGAGAGGCGCGGCGGTCGTCGCGGGCATGCTCGCGGCTGCGGCATCGACGTCGGTGATCGCGGGCCCCGAGGGTCAGCAGGTCGTTGTCGGGAACGTGACGTTCACCAAGCAGGGGAACATGTGGGTGATCACCGCCAGCAACGGCGCGATCATCAACTACGCCAGCTTCGACGTTCTGCCCTACGAGACGATCCGGTTCATGCAGCCCAGCCAGTTGTCGACGGTGCTCAACCGGATTAACTCGGCCGCGCCCACGCGGATCGATGGGACGATTCAGTCCAACGGCATTGTCTACTTCGTCAACCCTGCCGGCGTGGTGTTCGGGCGCGGCGCGACGATCAACACGGGCGGCCTCTACGCGGCTGCGGGAAAAATCAGCAACGAAGACTTCGCGGCGGGTCGGAATAACTTCACGGGTCTCACCGGGCAGGTCGTCAACCAGGGCACGATCACGTCGAACATGGTCGCGCTTGTGGGCCAGCAGATTTCGAATTCCGGGACGATCGTCGCACCCGAGGGCACGGTGGTGATGGCGGCGGGCAGGGACGTGTTCATCGGACGCGACGGCAGCCAGGTATACACGCAGGTCTCGGGAGCGACGGGCGGGACACCCGGTCGGGCGGCGGTCGAGAACACGGGCACGATCAACGCCCGCGGCGGCCAGGTCCTCATGGCGTCGGGCGACGCTTCCGGTTTGGCGATTTTCAACTCGGGCACTGTGCGTGCCAAGAAAGTGGACATCGAAGGCCGTGGCACCGGCGAAGTTCGTGTGTCGGGAACGATTGACGCCTCGAACAACAACGGTCGCGGCGGGGACATCACGATCACGGGCGAGAAAGTCGGGCTTTTCGGGGCAGACGTGAACGCGTCGGGTTCGACCGGCGGAGGGACGATCAAGATCGGTGGCGGCGTCCGCGGCGGTGACATCTCGCGGCAGGCCGACTACGTGTTCGTCGACAGCAACAGCACGCTGACCGCGGACGCGACGGTGCTGGGCAACGGCGGCCAGATCACGTTCTGGGGAAGCACGGCGGCTCGAGTTGGAGGGCAGATCTTTGCTCGCGGCGGGCAGGCCGGGGGCAACGGCGGGTTCGTCGAGACCTCGGGTGGTTGGATCGATATCGGTGCCGCTCCCAATGTCGGGGCACGCGGCGTGACTGGGCTCGACGGCGTATGGCTGATCGACCCGCGGAACATCCGGATCGTGGCCGGCAACAGCACCACGGACTTCGGCGATGCGAACAGCCCCTTTGATGACCCCTCCGTCGATGATGCACAGCTCGGCGTGGACGCGATCCTCGCGGGCTTGGCCACGGGGAACGTCATCATTGACACGGGCGTGGGCGGGGCCCAGGCCGGTAACATTACGTTTGAGACGAGCTTGGCATACACAGGCGCCAACGCTCGGACGCTGACCCTTAACGCCGCGGGCGCGATCACGTTCAGCGCGGGTGTTTCGGTGACATCGACAAACGCGGCGCTGTCCACGGCGTTCAACGCCAACGGCGCTCTCTCGATGGACACGGCGACGTTCTCTCTCAACGGCGGTGCGTTCACTGTCGGCGCGGGCACGACCAACGTTTCCTCGCTGGCTGGCGGGTCGATCACGACCGGTGGCGGCCAAGTCACCATGAACAACACCGGGTCGACGACCCTCGATGGCACGATCTCCACCGGTGGGGGCAACCTGAGCCTGGGCGGAACCAACATCTCGCTCAACGGTGTCGTGACCACGGGCGGCGGTAACGTCGCGATCAATAACTCCGGCACGACGCTTGTCGGGGCGTCCATGACCACCGGCGCGGGCACCATCGGGATCACGAGCGGCGGGACGATCACGATCTCCGGGGCACTTTCGGGCGCTGGCACCACGATCTCGTCAACCGACTCTGTGACCATCGGAGCAAACATCAGCTCGACGGGCAACCTGAGTGTGACGGCCGACAGCGACAACAGCGGCGCGGGCGCCATCACCATCGGGACAGGGTCGGTTGTTGCGCTCTCGGGAACAACCGTGTTCCTCGCGGCGAGCATCGGCAGCGCAGGCGGAACGAACATCACGTTCGCCAACGGAACGAACTTCTCGACCAGCGCGGGCGTGTCGATTTTGGCGGGCGCCGGGACAATCGCGGTGAACGCCGCCGTGAATTTCGGTAACCAGAGCGCGACACTCAACGCAGCTGAAATGGACTTCGGTGCGGCGGTTTCAGGCACCGGCGCATTGTTCCTGCGTTCAAACGCGGTGGGCACCGCGATCACTCTCGGCGGGACCGACGCTGCAAACCGGCTCGATCTAACCTCGGCGGACCTCTCGAACCTCGCGGATGGATTCAGTGGAATCACGATCGGTTCGAGCAGCATGACGGCGCAGATCAGCGCGAACGGGGCCGTGTCGTTCTTGGATAACGTGACGTTCCAAACCGCCGGTGGCAGCCAGTTCAACCTGAACGCCGCGAGCCTGTCCTCGACAGGCACCATGACCTTCAGCACGGCGCTGGAGGTGACAACGAACAGCACCATCTCCGCGAGTACGGTCACCTTCTCGAGCACCGTCAACGGTGCGGCGGATCTCACAGTCTCGGGTAACGCGGTCTTCGGCGGCGTTGTCGGCGGCACGACGGCTCTGACCAGCCTGAGCGTGAGCGGCACGTCCTCGATCGGTAACAACATCACCACGACCGGCACGCAGACCTACACCGGCGCCTCGACCCTGACCGGCGCGGCGACCCTCACGGGCACCACGATCAGCTTTGGCTCGACGCTCAACGGCGCGTTCGGCCTCACGATCGCCGGTGACGGCAGCTTCGGCGGCGTCGTCGGCGGCTCGACGGCGCTGACCAGCCTGAGCGTGAGCGGCGCGTCTTCGATCGGTAACAACATCACCACGACCGGCACGCAGACCTACACCGGCGCCTCGACCCTGACCGGCGCGGCGACCCTCACG